>Ga0058704_10000202_pt1 | contig 32886 bp, 29 predicted proteins | sample AgamicMgSfe_FD_71363 | JGI IMG/M metagenome (GOLD analysis project Ga0058704, IMG submission 71363) | Agave microbial communities from Guanajuato, Mexico - Mg.Sf.e | ecosystem: Host-associated > Plants > Phyllosphere > Phylloplane/Leaf | place: Guanajuato, Mexico | collected 2012-05-30
GTGTGAGGGTTGGGGTTCTGGGGTTTCAGAGGGAGGTGGAGGGGATTAGAAGGGTCGTTGGGGAGCGAGAGGCGGAGATGGAGGATTTGCTGAAGGAGAGAAGAGATTCCCGGAAGGGTGTTGTGCTTGGAAGGGCTTTGTTGGAGGTTGATGGAGATATGGGGGAGCTGGAGGAGAGCTTGGGTATTACGGAGGCAGCCGATGCAGAGGATGGCGCAGAGATCGTGGAGGAGGACGATGATGACGACGAGAGCGAGGACGGTGTGCCACTACCACTCAGGAAGCTACAGAGGCACGTCCGGCAGTATCTGATCATCACGCGGCACGTGGAGCGCGTTGGGCCCAGTCACCCTTTTCTACAGGCGCAGCAACCGAGGTTGGCGGAACTGAGGAAGACACTGCTGCTCGACCTTGCGGCGGCGCTGAGACAAGCGAAAGCTGTCAAGGCTCCCGATGCTATACTGGCGGTGGTGAACATGTATCGAGATTTGGGCGCAGAGGGCGAAAGTGTGCGGGTGCTGAAAGGAGGATGAAAGACCTTCGGACGATCGATACACGAGCAGACGACTCTATGAGACGAGTGTTATCCCGGCAGATCACGTCAGCACGATCGATGCAGAAGTCAACCTCACCCGACAGATCGCAAAGCGAGACGGGGGCTCACCTTCTCCAAACCGTACCCTCTCACCGATCCCCATCGGCCACAAAGTGTTAGCCCGGCGCATGATTTCGACACTCCACACGTACGCATGCAAAGAACGAGATATTACCCTAGTTCCAGCTTTGTAATGCGTGCGCGCAGTGGCTGCATCAGTGCCTGCGTCAGAAAGCGCATCGTCCAGAAACGATCTGTAGGCACCCTGCAGCAGATCTGGACTCGTTTGCAGTCGGAGGCTCTGTGACCGCTCTCGCCAGAAGACCATGCCCGCCGAGATGAGCTGTCGGAATACGAGAAATCTGCTGAGGGGATTTGAGATGCAGGTATGAATGCCAGAGCGCCCTTGACGTGCGGGCAGACAGCATGAGTCGGAACGGGAGAGACCCGATGGGTGAATGTGCGATCAGAGACTTTGGAAGCGCAGGAGATGGCCAAATGGTGCAGTGCAGTAGGCAGGTCGACATCGGCATCCTTTGTACCTTTCAGCATACGAAAACGCAGAAATACATGCACATGCAGTCGTGGACAATATATGTATATCCTGACAAAAGACTCGCTCTCATTGGCTCGGCAAACGCGGACGCTAACGGCTGGCTGCAGTTTCGTCGCAACAGAGTTATCGCAAGGCAAATAAAGCTCGGTGTAATGATCCTCCGTGGCAATTTTTGCTCTTGGTAATTTCTCTTCTCGGCAATTTCTCTACAACAACCATTGAAACTGTTCATACCCTTCGTTGTCCCCTTGTCACGACCACTTACAACTTCCTTAACAATATCTTTCACGCATATGAGGACTTGCATAACATATTCTGCCACTCGGCTTTTCCATCGCTATCTGAATCTACCTCACATCTTCTTCCCCGTCGGGATCTGAAACGCCCACACGCTCTCACCATGCTTGAACGCCCGATCGATCCGAAAGAACCCCTTCCGATCAAACTGCACGATATCATCCTCTTTCAAGCCCGCCACATTACAATCCGCGAGCGCCTCAGTCTTAGTCTCGGTATCGTGGTTCAAGATATCCTCGAGCGCGTCGTCCGGATCCGGCTTGTCCTTCGTGATGAGGTAGTCGAAATCGTACATCGTCAGCGGGACCAGCTCCTGCTCGGTCGAGAGCCAGGTGATCTTCTTGCTCGTCTTCTTCACGTCGCCTTGGAGGTGGAGTTCCAGTTCGAGCTCGGTGACGGTCCGCTCGGCGCCCGAGACGACGTCTTTCACGGCCGTGAGCGGGTTCAGGGAGTAGTGCTTCTTGCGCACGATGGCGTTGCCCCAGTTCATGAGCGTGATCTCCTCGTCGTCGGCGAAGGATTGGGCGTCGGCCTGGTCGAGGATGATCTGCTTGCTGTACACGACCTTTTTCTTCCCCAGGTCGGGGTTCTTGGCGTGCACGTCCTTCTCTTCGGTTCGTGGAGCCTCGGGTGCGCCGACGACCGTGCACGTCACTCTGTCGTGAGCGACGACCGCGGTGTATCGCGCCGCGACGGGGTCGATGTATTTTTTGTTGGTGGCCCAGAACGACGTCCAGTCCATGTAGTTGATGTTCTTGCTGGGGCCTTGCTTGAGGATGAACTCCTGCAACGCCGGGATCGTCATTCCTCTCCGCCGGATGCCGCGAACGGTGGCCATGCGCGGGTCGTCCCAGCCCCATACGGTGCCCTGATCGACGATCTTCGTGAGCTTGCGCTTGGAGAGCAGCGTTCGGATGAAGTTCATGCGGGAGAAGTTCCAGTTGTACACCGGGCGAAGCTGGAGCTTTTCGATGAACCATTGGTATTGCGCGTCGCGGTCGTTGTATTCCGTCGTCCTGAGGGCGTGCGTGATCCCTTCCACCGAGTCGACGATCGGGCAGGCGAAGTCGTAGGTGGGGTAGATCTTCCAGGTGCTGCCGGTCCGGTGATGCGGTTGGGGGTTGCATCGGTAAATGACCGGATCTCTCATCGCCCCGTTGTTGCTGCTCATGTCCATCTTCGCGCGAATAAACCACTTCGTGCCCTCTTCACTGCCACTCTTCATCTCCTCAAAATGCGCCAGACTGTCCTCGACCGAGGCATTCCGATGCGAGCTCTCGATCCTCTTCTCACGCTCGTCCCTCAGCTGCTCTTGCGGAGTATTGTCCGCATATGCATTCCCATCCTTGATCATCTGCACGCAGCGATCGTACAGATCCTGGAAATAATCGCTCGTGTACGTGACCTGATCCGGCTTGACCCCCAGCAGACTACAGTCCTCCAAGATCGCATCCTGGTACTCCTGCTTCTCCTTCGACGGATTCGTGTCGTCGAAGCGGACAATCATCTTGCCATTGTACTTCTTGTGCGCAAAGTAATCGTTCAGCAGAGCCGCCTTGGCGTGGCCGATGTGCAGGTATCCCGACGGCTCGGGCGGGAACCTGGTCACGACTCCGTGCTCGGTTCCCTGCAAGCCGATATCGTAGCTGCCGCCCTCGTCCGCCGCTTCTTTCGTCGGTCTGGTCGGTTGATCGAGCGTCGGGTTGGCGGTCTCGGCGATGAAGTTGAACCAGCGAAACAGGCTCGCCATGGCGCCGCTTTTGATGAGGCCGTAGGCCACTTTGTTGCTGCGGATGGTCTTCCATACGGTCGTATCAGCGTCCGTGAGTTCGTAGCCGACGATGTATGAGCGGAGGGTGAGGTGGTTGTCGAGTTCGCCAAATGGCTGCTGTAGCTTTTTAGGGTCGAGAGGCTCGAACGCTTGCGCGCGTTCACACCATTCCGTAATCTGCGACTCGCGGTCCATCTTCGAATGTTTGTTAGGTGGATGTTTGGTGATGTCGATCAAGGCAATCTTCACATGAAAACACTCATCGAATTTGTTGGATGGACCCCACCAAAAGCACAAGGTGGGGTCGGGGTCGAATTCATCACGTGCCCTCTCGCTCTATCATAACGTCCTTCAACTACTATGTACTTCACGGCCTGTTTCTCTACTACCAACATCCTCATGCCGAGCATTATTTCCGTGACCTGCAGTGAAGCAGCTGAACATCGCGGATATGAGTGTGACAAGCATGGCAAAAAAGGTTGAGCTTTGCATGATAGTAATTTTCGACAATCGTACTGTTCAAAGTGTACATCCCCAACGCCGAAGACACCGCGCCACGCACGGCTATTCACAATGTATACATCACGAACTTTCCCAAGACTCCCTCCCCCCACTATCCTCCCTCGTCTTCTTCACCGGATGCAACAACATCGGCGGCAGACACATCCGCCCATGCGCCCCCACCAATTTCCCCCCGGGTTCCTCAGGATCCGCAAAATCCACCTTCACCCCCTGCTCCTCGAACTTCTTCCCTCCCACATCTCCCAAAGGCGACGCGTCGGCCGCCACCCAGCCCAGCCAGCGCCGGTACAGCGACTTGGGGAACTCGGATTGATAGTACCAGCTCCAGCCGACGAAATTGTGCTCGCGGTCGTGGTTGTACACGCTGTCGCGCTGCTGGCCCCACTGCGCGGTCCGGTTGTCGTCGGCGTTGAAGACGGCGTCCATGTACCAGGCGGGCCACTCGCGGTCCGTCCAGATGGGGTGCGGCGCGTATACCGCCTTTAAGCCGTGCTGCAGCGCGACGGTCGCGGGGAACATCTCGGCCTGCGTCGTGCGGCCGGCTAGGTTCTCGACGTGCATCGCTCGCAGCTGACGCTTGGAGAAGCGGGAGAGGGTGTTGATGTAGGTCCGCCGGGGGATGTTGACGAACTCCGGGTGGTGGAAGTGCTCGTCGAGCGGGTCTTCTGCGCTGAAGTGAGGGCGGACGCCCGGAAGGTAGTTCCAGATCTTGTCTCGATAGGTCCATTCGGTGTGCGTGGGGTCCCAGATCGGCTGGAGTGTGATGAGATCCGCTTCTTCGTCGACCCCCCACTCGAAATCGTCTTCGTCCATCGTACGGGGTGGTTTCGGTCCGAGTGGAGGTTGAACGGTGGAGTTGTACGGCTTCGGCCCCCAGACCGGATCGACGACGCCCTCACGCATGCCGCGCTCGATGGTCCGATCGGTGTCGTTCAGCCACTGGGGATAACTGAGATGCGCGGCGGGGAAGTAGAACCGCTGGTTGCGTTCCCACATGTACTTCCTTGGGAACTTCTTCGCGAATTGCGCGACTGCTTCCAAGAAAGCGTAGTGGTTGCCGGTATACCTGGCATCCGTTTCCCAGTTCCAGACAAAGTCAAATTCGGGGTGCGTTTTGCTGAACCACTGCAGCGGCATGAATTGATGCCAGTATACCTGCCAGTCGCCAATCTTGGGATACCACTCCTCGCAGATCCTTTCGTTCCAAAGGATGGAGATGCTCTGAAGCTCGCGCGGCACGTTTTGCTTCAAGATATCGTCATAGACTTGCTGGTTGTTGAAGATATCCGCGTTTTTATCCTTCACGTTCACGAAGAGGAAAACCTGGTATTCACCGCCGGACAACAGACTCAGCTCCGTAACGAGAGCGCGAATGGCCTGAATGTCGTTCTCGGTGTAATCGTAGCCCTCCCACGTGCGAATGAGGAGAGCCGTGCGCGAGTGATACTTGGTTCGGCCGGAGTTGGCGTTCTCGTCGGGTTTGTCATCCTGAGGCAATTCCTTACCAGGCGCGAGATCGACGGGTTGTCGAGCTGTTGGCGCATAACGATCCTTGTTTGCCAGCAAGCACTGGTCTTGCAATTGACCCCAATGGACCGAGGACCAGTCGGGCTTTGACACCGGCCGCTGCCAGTTATCGACGTAGCCTCGTTGACTCTGGCCGTATCCATATGGGCCGAACCGGTTATACCGGTCGAAGCAATGATTCAGATCAATACCGGTGACGTTCGCATCCCCAATTGCGACTTGTGGGAAATCTACCGGTAGCGCAGGAAAGGCTTGCACGATGTCCTCCTTGCTTTCGTTCAACAGCTGACCTCGCGCGCCTTCGCACGGTACGTACTGTCCGCGCCATTGACTCTTCCACGCTGGCGTGTTGTACGCAGGGTATGGCTCGTACGGTACGGGGGTCACGGCGGCGTCTTCCTTCAACTTCTTGATGCCGTTCTTGATGTAAAAGTCGTTGTCCCATGCGAACCCTTCCCATCGGTTTGGATCATAATCCTTGCCGTGATAGCCGTCGTACGGAGGCCAGTGACCGGCCAGAGCCGGTGGCGTCCAATCTTTGATCAGTTCTTGAACCTTCAGCTGAACGCTTCCATACGACTCCTGTGGCAATGGTTGTAGATCTGCCACCATTGATGTGTTCGATTGCGGCACGTGAGGAGCATACGGGCTGTGGGTCGGGAGACGAGTTGAGCTTGACACCGCTGATATCGTCGTCACACCGAGCGCACCACTTGTCCTTGTCTCTGCTTCTACAATGCTGCTGCTCTGCTTCACCCCGGGCACCTTCAACCCTCCATCGGAGGGCGTCTCGACCCGTGAAGGTTGCTGCTGATCTTCCTCCAAGCTGCTTTTTTGCTCTCCCTTGTGGTCTGAAGAGAACCCCGGTATGTCGTACTTCGGAAGGTATTCGCTGTACAATGTCGTTTGTAAGAAAATGATGGCGACTATGAAGACGGATAGAGCCAGCAGGGCCAGCCTGCGCGGCGAAGTGAAGGATGAGAAGAGCATCCTAACGAGTGGTATGGCTGATGGGGTCGGATCGCCAGTGAAGTGGGAATGTCTCTCAGTCCATCTTGCCACCTTGTCAGCGCACTTATCCAACAGCCTCTCGACTGTGTTACGGTGGTGACCGCATGTAGAGTTCAACAAGGCATGCTTAATTGTCCATGCTATAACATGTATGTACTGTACATATCGATGCACAAGTTCGGGCCTTGATCCCGCACGGCGCGGACCGAGCCTTGCTCCATCGACCTGGCTCCCAACGCACGTGCTTCGGTAGTCAGGTGCGCAACGGTGATCAACGGAATGTGAACTTCCCTCCTGCTTCTCGACTACATCTGTTCTTCTTACGCATCCATCCGTCCATTCGGTCCATCGCCCAACATGATTTTCCTTCCCAGTCGCAGCATCGCATGCATATGCACAGCACCACTTGAGTGATAGGCCATTACCTATGGTTGGCGCCAATACTGCAGCCGCACCAAGAGTCCAAGACCTCGGCGACGGCACAGCCTCATGGCTTGCTCACTCATGTCGACGCGGCCAGCAGCATCCCACGAGCACCACCTTGTCAGGATCATGTTGTGTTCATTCAGACCTGGCGGGCACTCTCTACTGACGCGACGGCGATCCGAGCATCGAGAACGTACCGCCCGGCAGCGTCGTAGTCACCGGTCTCGTCGCATACATGGTCGAGATCGATCACGCCGAGTCGCCCTGACACCTACACAAGACTGTGCCAATGTCTTGAGCAGTTCGCTCTCCACCCACGTGCTTTGGTTGCGATATATCAGTGGATGTCAGCCCATCCTACTTCTTCGATCCGCTCTCCTCTGTCTGTCTTCGAACCCGTTCATGAGCATCTGGGCTGACTGTCATCGCGGGCATACCATGAGCCAAGGATGGTGGCGGTAGCAGGAGCAAGTGGTGGCGTAACAGGAGCAAGAGTAGAAAAGGCGAGTTCTGCTCTCATCTAAAACCCCCAATCTGCGTACAGGCATCTGCTTGGGCTTCACACGACAACCTCTTATCTTCCTTCATTCTGCCGTACCCGCCAATTCGACAACATGGGCGTCCGCAACGCCTCCGTCCTCGACTCATGGCGCCTCTTCGATCCGGCCGAGAAGCGAAACATCGCCATCTACATAGCAGGTATCATGACTGTACAAGTTCGGCCTCGAAGCATTCAACGGCTCCATCGTCGCGCTCGCCACGAATCGTTACGACTGGGAGACTGACCTTTACGGTGGACCGTCGCACACTTTTCAAAGGGTCGGTCTGCTGACCGGCCTGAACCAAGCGTTTCAATGCGTCGGCGCCATCCTCATCGCCCCGCTCATCAAGCGATATCCGACGAAGAACGTGCTCTCGACCGCCGTCTTCTGCTTTGCCCTTCTGACCATGATCCTCCTGATTGTCGACGCAGCGACCGGAGGATACATCAAGCCGGGAAAGTGGCGTGAGTCGCACGCGACGGACGACTTTTCATACTACGGCCGCTGGGACACCGACGGGTTGATCCCCCTTTATTGCTTCACGGGCATCGCTTACGGCATGGTCGAACTCATCCGTCGCGTCATCCCACGAGACATTGTCGGCGGCAACGTCCAAAAGCTACGTCGCATGGATGCGCTTGTCCACATCTTCTACGAAGTGTCGGGGACGGGAGGTGCTTTCTGCACTGCCCTGGCTCTGATCCCCGCGCTGGGCAACAATTTCTCATTCATCATCACACCGATCCTCTTTGTCTGTGCCGCCGTGGTTTGGTACTTCATCCGCCTCGCCCACACGCAGCTGGAGAAAGTTCAGGACGACACGCCCAAGGGTACGATGTCCTACTTCAACAGCATCTTCACCGCGATCTATCTTTTCTTAGCATCGGCATACCACGGTGTTCTCATCGTCTTCAGTAGCCGCAAGTTCATCTGGCTCTTGCCGGGCTACGCTTTCGCGCTCTACGGACACCGCTACCTCGAGAACGGCGTGGCGCCGCTCATCGCCCGCCGCTACCTAGGCAACTCAGCCTGGTCTCAGATCATGGTCGGCGGCTCGGACCTAGGCGAGCTCTTCGGCGCCTTCACTGTGTTCATCTTTACGAACCTTGTACATACGCCGATGCCGTGGTTGCGACTGGACGCGCTAATGCTCCTCATCCCTTGGTACCTCGCCTTCTGGTACCCACCCCGGAACCAGGTGCGTCAAGCCTGGCTAGTCGCCGCGACCTTCATCCCCGTCAGCTTCGGTTGGGCCGCAGGCGACGTGTCACTCGCCGCCTACATTCAAGCATCTCTCGCCCGTCTCGAAAAAGAGACCAAGGACGTCAGCGCCCTCGGGGCCGTCATGTCCTTCCTCTACTGCACATACATCGTCTTGTACGCCATCCTGTCTCCGCTGCTGGGTCAGTACGTCGACAGCGTCTACAACCGCACCGGCGGCTCTCGGGGTGGCGATATCCACGGGGCTATCTACAACGTTGCCGGCGTACAGTTCACCGTGCTGTGTGTCGTGGTCATTGCCGCAACTTTCATACCCAAGGTCAGTGGACGCAACTTTCATCCCAATTACTTGCCGTAACCTCGCATGCTGACCTTTATAATCACAGGGTGGCTTCAGCTTCAATCCTCCAGCGCTTCACGGCGAAAGCTTGGACTCGGACGTCGATGGACTCGTCAGTCCCGACGAGGACGCCATCGAAAAGGCCTACGAAAAGGGCAGCGGCGCTCATGATACTGAGGTGCCCAGTCCGCCTGTGAGTGCCAAAGACGGGCTATCGCATAGGGCATGAGGGTGCCGTGATGTGAGTCGAAGGTTTTGTGCTCTGGAGAGGAGATACGCGTTGGGTAGGGTGTCCCGAGATTCTGACTTCCTCATCACTCGCTTGTTACTGTCTCTTTGCAGATATAGATACGGGTATTACACATGCAAGGCTCTCGCGCCTCGAAATTTGTTTGGTCTAACCTCGTTGAGTCTCTCATACTCAGTCTTTAACAGCAGCGTCGACACTGAGACTTCTGCGGAGTGTTGCTCTGCGTCCAGTCGGTCGAAAACAGCTTGTGGCGATTTTAGCCGGGCCCTTGGCAGAAATGCCCTCCACAAGCAGCACCCAAGGTTGCATATTGCGCTGGCGTAGACGGCAAGTTTGCCTGGTCGGTGAACGCTGGCCGACAGATCTAACGCATATCGCCTTCGTCCGATCTTGCTCAGGCTATTGCCATGAGACGAGGCGCGCATAGCCGAATCGAAGCCTGGCAGCCGACCACCCTTCTCCTCCTCTGTCTGTGTCCATAGGCAACCTAGTCATAGATGGGCGAGCAGTGTTCTACCCAACGTAAGCGCCAAGCCTTCGGGGCTCATCGCACTTCTTGCAAAGCACAAGGGCATCTTCATCCCGTCCTCTGCCACTTCGTATCATCTGTCACACCATCTCCACCATCCACCTCAGCCGCGCGTCTGATCCGCCCTGCGCCAGCGCCAAGGCCGTTCGTCCGCGCTTCGCCATCGACCTCCACCATCCCCTCCCCTCCCTCTTCATCTCCCTCCCCACCAATCACCGCAGCGCCCTCAGGCATCCTGAAATTCCCCTCCTCATCCATGAAATCCGCCATATTCTCACTCGTGATCCAGCCCGTCGCGCCTGGCGCCGTTTCGTCGAATCCTCCCTCTTCATCGGACGGCGGATCGGGGTTCAGCTCCTGGCACGCCGAGATGGCGCCGTAAAGCCGCGCGACAGCCGACGCCTCTCCATTCACCTGCTCCTGGTCAGGCTCAGAAGATGCAGCAGCCCCTCCCTCGGTCGCATCCGGCAAGATGCGGAGTTGCAGGAACTCCAGGTCCTCGTCCGCGGTGTCGGCGTCGGAGAGGTTGAGCTCCAGTAAGACGGCGGATCCTTCCTGCGCGTGGATCGTGATTGTCGGGTAGAAGATCCGTAGGCCGGAGGCTTGGGTTGCGGAGAACAGTGTGAGATACCTTTTGCGCGTATAAATCAGTGGGTGCTTACGCTGAGGTCAATCGCAAGGCATACCGCGATGTCACCCAGACATCTACGCTCGATATCACGACCTCGCCGTCGCCGTCGCCGGCATCATGCCCGTCGTTTAGGGCTGCAAAGTCCGGTCGAGAGGTCAGCTGAGCGTTCAAAATTCGAATCTTGGCCGAAGGGCAGTGCAGATGCAAGACCGGTTTGCCTGTGAAGAAGGATCCCGGAGTCTGTTCCTGGTGCTCGGACAGCGGCGTGAAGTCGCGGCTCGTGGGCGCGGCACTGATTGTTTCATAGGCCATCTTGAACTCCTGTGGTTGTTTGCTTGTATGTTTCGATAATATACGGAGGGATATACTAAGGAAATACTGCATGTGGTCCCAAACATAAACGCGTGAAAGGTAATGTAGACTGACGTCGGGCCGGAACTTGTTCCGCCTGCACAAGCACGTGCATAAAGGTGGATTGCAAATGGCATGGAGCATGGCAGATGGTTGTCTCCTAGATACACGCATATCTGTACCTTATGATCGTTTGTGAAGTACTACACCACCTGTAGAGTCACCGGGACGAGGTGGACTGACCGTAATAGCATAGCAACTATTGCCACTCCGTGAAATATTGCAGAAAGTCGCACTTCGCTACCATGGCCATCGTGACGAAGGTCTCCAACGGTAAGAGGTGGCCAGATCATGGAAAGCATGACTGTACCGAGCCAGGTGACCTCCCGACGAACCCAGAAAGGAACGTTGATGTCCAAGCGCAAACCATTTTGAGGCGAAACACCGCTGCAGTATTCGCCGATGCCCATGCGAGAGGCTACCAAACATATCGCAACACGATCGGCCTCGATTGTCAGAGCTGAACGGAGCCAGTCAATGATCAGAACGCGGAAACGTAGGCGTAGCCATAGAAGTCCTGACTGCGCCGAGCGCGACCCTAGAGTCGGCATGCGTATCGCTGGACAGGGTACGGTGGCAGAAATGATATCGGAAAGACAATGGTGCAAGAGCGCCAGACCAAAGATGATGACCTTACCGCGAGATCCAGGAGGTATTCCAGCGCTATGAGAACATCCGGGAGGGGCGAATGCAGTTTTACGAGGCCACGCGACGGCGGAAGGTGGTAGCAATCCACTGCTATCGACGCAGGCTTCCACATCTAAAGCGCTAGAACGATGGGCCGTCTAACCAAGTACACTCTCTGCTCAGATCACTGAGGTAGTTTCCGGGGCGGTGAAGTAGTCGAGTCGTTGGCGAACCGGGATGTATGCACTGTAGCGTGCCGGATCTCCATGAGGTTGCTTTTGATTGACTCTGTCGGCGAGTAGACGTCTCACACGCAGCAGCCAGCCATGGTCGGAATCGGTAATGCCAGGTCACTTTTGGGTGTGATTGAATGCTGACATATCGTCCGCAGAGACACGGTAAGACCGTTCAAGACAGTAAAGAACGTTCAGGGTATATACTTCTTGACAGATCGTGGAGCATAAACAGCTTGGTAGCTCAGTGGAAGAGCGGTATGTCGTCTAGGATCTGCCATGAGTCACATGATGGGTCCCGTTCTGACTCCCGTAACAGCCGGCCTCATAGAAGAAAGGTCCTTCTCATAAGCAAACCGGAGGTCGATGGATCGAAACCATCCCAAGCTAGTTCGTAACTTTTTCTCCTGTATATGAATGTCAAGCTTTGGCAGAGATCCAATTGGATCCTTTCGCTTTTCTTTCGTTTAGAAAGGCTTTGAAGTCCAGATGGTGATTGCTCTCGCGCACGGCCTGCGAGGTGACAAGACGGCCAGCGGAGTCTCCATTATATGTTCTCGAGCGGGCCATTGCTAGTAGATGCTGCGATAGCACCATCAGAGTCGCTCATCAGAGCCAGCGTAACCCATGCCTCTTCGCCACCACGCGTAGACGCCGCGGGCTTGCATCTGCTGCCCGAAATCTTTGACAGAGTCCGTCTCATGGAGTCCAGCAACGGCACCCTGTTGGCCTTCAATGTTGCTATGAGCCTCTCGTCTCATCTCCGCAGGCCGCGATGCCAGCTGGTAATCCTTGTAACGCAGTTTCTAAGCGCATTCATCAGCCTGTCCCTTACAGCCACCAACAACCACGCACGTATCCTCATAACACGTCTCCAAGGTCATATACTCACCTGAACAACGTTCACCCACCCCTCGACACCACCCGCCGACCCTTCCACGTACATGATCCCCGGCGCTCCCCCACTTCGCAGCAGGACGAAGACATCCTGGCTAGTGGCCGCTTGCTTCAACTTCGTGACTTTCTTGCGGGAAGTGATATGGTGCGTGCGGATAAGCGCGTTCCAACAAGCCCTTGTTGTCGTGGACGGAGACATACATCCACGCTACGTGTACATAGTTTGTCTTCTCTGTTGTTTGACTTGAAGTGACATTCGTATTGTTTACGACGCTAGGCTCAAAGAAGGTCGAGAACGGCGGCAGATCCTCGGAGAGTGGCCTTGGAAATCAGAGGCAACCACTTTTCGGTTCTTCGACTTCACCCACGTCAAGACGCCTACACAGCCCATGTTCGACAGTTAGATACCATTAGGTTGGTAGACAGATAAAAGATACACGAAGCTACAGAATAACGCCCTCACGTCCGCAAAAACCCGTCCGAATCATACAAGCTCTTCGGCGTCTTGCAAATACTTCTAGGCGGCAACGGCATCTGCAACGACGTCGACGTAGGCGTCAACCTAAGATCCGTCCGCGCCTTATTACCCGTAGGCGTGACATCCCCAACATCCCGTGCACTGCTCGGCGTGAACGCAAACTCCGGCTGCCGTTCCCAGAACTTCTCTCCATGTTCCCACACGCTGGGGCTACTAGCACTAGCGACACTCGGTTCCGCATTGAAGCCCGCGAGCGCGCCTTCCAGACAGCGGTCGAGATCCGTCATGTCGATCTCATCCAGCGCGCTCTTTTCGTAAGTTCCTTCTTCCGCGCCCGCGGCGGCATCGGGTCCGCCGCCGCCGACGAAATCCGCGTGGTCGAAGCCGAAGTCGAACATGTCGTTGCAGCTTTCGCTCGGGTCCGGGCTGCCGATCCAGGGGAGTAAGGGGCTCGCTTCGCGGCCGAGGCGGGTGTACCGTCGGGCTTCGTGGGTTCGGCCGTGGTCGATTTCGCTGTTCATACGCCGTAGGGCCATCGCGTTCTTCAGTACGCTTTTCGCGGGCTCGGTGCGAGGGCCAAGCGGTGTGGGTTTGAGAGCTAAAGGTGAAGGCATGCAGGCATCGCTTGATGAGGTGGGAGGTGGTGGTGCCGGTCGCGTCGCTTGAAGATGAGCGGCACTGGACACGGCTCGTTGCCTTCGAGCGACCGGTGTCGTCTGTGGGTTTGCCTCACGTGGTGGCGCCAGAATGGGGGCACCTGGAAAACCCGCAATAGCGGCCGGGGAGGCTGTGACCATCGAAGCCATCATGGAGCTTGCATTGGCGGAAGTAAGCCGTTGGGTGCTTGGACTGGCTTTGCTGTCCAGGTTCTGCTGTCCGAAGAACCCCCGGAACCCTTCCGGTAGTGACTTGGGTGAGCATGGCGGCGTGTCAGGAAGTGTATGCGCAGTTGAAAGAGTCTGGCCAGCTATGGCATCGTCACGTACGGCAGACGTGGCGAACGGGAACAGCAGTGAGCTACGCTCTGGTTCGGCATCGTCCCAAGCAGGGCTGGCCGGATCATACTCCTGCGTCGCTGTCGGTGCTGGGATGGTGACAGCTGATAACGCAGGGTCATACTCTCGATGCTTAGAGACGGGCAGGGGCGGACTCGAAGGCATCTCCTTGGGTGACGAAAAGTCAAAGGCAAAAGGAGATGAGCTGCCCGGTTCGTCAGTGGACGGCCTCGAAAGGCAAAACTCGGGCACGGGCTGCTCCATTTGCACCTTCGATACGGTGGCCTTACTCGGGCTTGGAAATACAGGTATACTACAAGCCGAAGAGCGCTCAGACTGCCGCGACGCTGTTCTTGTGAACGACAATTGAGTATCCGAGGGTTGCGATGGTAGCCCTTCTTGCTCTTGATAAGCGGTCCAGGCCGACAACGTAGGTGAACTCGGTGTAAGCGACGCACGCAGCGTCTGCACTCTCGGATTGTGGTTGGCCAGACTTGAAGCACTTGTAGGTCTTGGCAGTCGTGATTGAGGCACAAAGTACTGCCCGCCACGGCGGGAACGTGCTGAACCCTCCTCATCCGCTGGTTCTTCCTCAATGTCCTGCATTACGCTGGGACTGATGGGACGGCTAGGCGGTGGTCCAAGAACTTGCGGCGTGAGGGTCGATATCCTGACACAGTTCTGCCTTCGGTGACCCTTCCTGGCATTGGGGCTGCCTTTGAGGGCTGATGGCTTCGGTAACGGTTGGTCCCATTGAAATGGATTGCCATTGCTACTTCGGCCAGAATCCTGAGTAGCGCTCGAAGCTTGTCGCGACGGTGTTACAGTGTTGCCAGAAATTTCACGGAGGACACAAGTCTTCTTACGCGCCCCGGGTGATCCAGTAATGGACACGTTGCTCTGGCGAGATGATCTCCTGGGCGTGATCACCTTCTGTACCTTTGCGGCACCGGTGAGAGACTCGGAGGAGGAAACACGGCTGATGCTGACGCGGTCGGCTGTCGCTAGTTGAGGCACTGATAGGCGGTTCTTACGGCTGTCCATTGACTCTGTGCTTGCTGTAGAGAGACGATGGCTCCACTGGCTGTCCGCACTGTAGTGGGCAACCTTACTGCGAACCGACGCGTGCGTTCTCGAAGGCATAGGATCGCTGGTCCCATCCTTTGAGGGATCCATAGATCGAGGACCAGTGATGAGTGGATTCTGCCACTGCCTGTTCACGACCGTCTTGAGCTGTGCACCATCATCTTGCGCGACCATGTCTTCCACGCTTGGCGACTTGATTTCGTCACCGTCCTCGTGTAATTTGAGTATCGGGCTAGTCACCAAAACCGAGCTGTGGCCCGAGCCCTGACTCGAAGTAGACGTGCGTGATGTGCAAACGTCCTGGCGAACGTTGTAATCCGTAGTCAGCGCATGCGGTGCGATTACTGGTAGCGGCGGGACAGGTCCAGAGGGAGGCAAAGTCTGAGGAGCTCCCAAGCTAATCGAGCGGGCGTGCATCTTGGGACGGCTCAGGCGAGACGCATGACCAAAGACCGCGCCATCCGGGAGGCATTCGGCGAGCGCTCCCACTGACACCGACCTCGGTGGTCTCGGTTTCTCGTCGTTAGCAATCGCGGCGCCATACATCCCGGGTGACCGGATGGCGAAAGATGGTAGGACGTCAGGCTTCGGACTTCCGGGACAAACAAACACATCGTCAGCTTCATCAACGTCAGCTAGCTGACCCATCGCGTGCGTCTCGCGGACGGTCTGTAGTGGCTTGGGAATTGCTGTGGCATCGTCTGCTGTTGTTGGGGGAGGCGAGTTTGTAGATCTGCTCCTCGGACTCTCAATGATTGCGGACAAGTGCTTCAGCTTCGTCAAAGGTAGCCCCTGCTGTCGAAAGCGCTTGGGGAGGGAGATCGAGGAACGCTTGCTTTTCCTTCTCAACAGTGCGGTCTCCGGTGCATGGATGGACTCGTCAGACGAAAGGGCACCCCAACCAGCCTGAGCGTGCAATGGCGCGAGCGAACCGCAACGCGCGACGCTTACAGGTCGCGGCACCGGTCCAATATCCTGAATCTGTCGGACAGGCACAGGGTGCTCGATATCGAAGTCTGCCAGTGCTCGTCTGTGCGCGCGTCGTTTCCGTATGATCTGTACCACGAGCACAATGATCGCGATAAGTATTACACCGCCAGCCCCAGCACCTATGCCGAGGTACAATGTCGCACCTGTGGAAGATGCATCGGTGGTTGACGCCGCCGGCGCGCCAGCAACTGCGTGTACTGGTCCAGTCTGTGTTTGTGCGGTCCGCTGAGGATCGCGATGTCGCAGCCGTAGTGGGAAGGGTCGCCAACTCCCAGGCGCATACACGAGCTCTGCCCTTGAACTACCGCGTGCGATTCGGGCCATGCTGAACGTTGTTCGGGTGCACCTTAGCCTACTTTTCGATGGAATACCTCTGCCGTGTCCGTTCGAAGCTCGCTGGTCGCATAGTGATCCAGATAGTCCCAGGTCCTTTCGGGTCGTGTCCTGCCGTCCTCGTCGTCGTCGTCGACTGTTGCACCTCTGGGTACGCTCGTCGGACGAAGATCTCGGTCCTGGATGTTATGGTTGTGTTCCAGCGTGGTATGCGGCCCGTCGCCATGTCGGAAATGGCTGGAATGCATTTCTTCACCCTCCACGCTTCACAGACGGCTTGGAGCTTCCTTCATCGACATACGCACGCAATCAAATACGAGAAACCCATCAAGGGAATGAGAATAACATCGTGATACTTTTCAATGAAGACTTACCGGCGTGGGCTGAGCGCGCTCAACAGGAGCAGAACCAAGCTCCAGCGATGGATCAGCACACGACACTCTTGTCGCGAACATGCCGCGTGAGAGATACGGGTGCAGTGTGAGTACTACGACCGTGCCGTGGAGCATACCTAGTCGCATATTGACATTGAAGGGTTGACAGCAGTCACAATACCATTACCTGGCCGGGCTTCACCAGGCAGCTGTCGACGCGCCACTGGTGTCGAATGCGATGGGACACCTTGCGTACAGTCCGGCCACATGTCTTGTATGGTAGCTGCTGACGACGTTGATGAAGTAGCAGAGGAGCCAGAAGAAGAGGAAGAGAAAGAAGAAAAAGGGAGTTGATGAGTTGAAGCAGCAGCGGAGCGGTGAGAGGATCTCCCCATGGGGCGGATGGATCGGCTTTCCCACAACGTGAACCCGACGACCGACCAGCTGAGGAGCCGGCCATTGGGGATCGACATACATCCAACGGATAAATAACAGATAAGTATTGCAAAGACAACCTCACGCAGAACTCTTCCGCCCTTTCACATTTCACCTACAGTTCCCTCACGAAAGATTTAGAACGACCGGGAAAGATGGTGACCAAACCTAACCACGAGTCCGTAGAGGACTCTTCGATGAAAGATGGCATCTTCAAGCAGTACAACACCGAAGCGCCCAAGGAGACCAAGGTCATGCAACTGTTCAGCCTCAAGCACAAGACCGCCATCGTCTCCGGAGCCGGTGCGGGCATTGGCCTGCAAGTCGCCGAAGCGCTGGCAGAGGCGGGAGCCGACGTGGCCATTTGGTATTACGGCAACCGCAAAGCCATAGAGCGCGCCGTTGATATCGAGAAGAACTACGGCGTCAAGTGTGAGATCATCCCCTCAAACCCATAGTGATGATCACCGTACTGAAGGCTCGGCTACAGGCAAAGCGTACCGCGTCGACGTGACGGACTACGACACGTGCAAAAAGTCCATCGACGAGATCACCCGCGAATTCAACGGCCGGCTGGATATCTTCATCGCGAACGCCGGGATCCCGTGGACCCAAGGCCGCATGATCGACGGCGAGCTCGCCCACTACCACAAAGTGGTCAGCACGGACCTGGACTCTGTCTTCTACTGCGCGCAAGCGGCGGGCGCCGTCTTCCGCGCGCAGCACGAGGCCGGCGGCGCCAGCAGCGTGACGGGCGCGAAGCTGGCGAACTACAGCTACGGCACCTTCGTCGCCACGGCCAGCATGAGCGGGCACATCGCCAACATCCCGCAGCTGCAGTCGGCGTACAACGCCGCCAAGGCGGGGGTCATCCACCTGTGCAAGTCGCTGGCCGTCGAGTGGGTCAAGTTCGCGCGGGTGAACAGCGTGTCGCCCGGGTATATGGCGACGGAGATTTCGAGCTTCGTGCCGCCGGAGACGAAGGCGATTTGGAGAGGCAAGATCCCCATGGGCCGTGAGGGCGAGGCGTTTGAGTTGAAGGGCGCTTTCCTGTTCCTCGCGTCCGATGCGTCGTCGTACATGACCGGGCAGGATATCATTGTCGATGGCGGGTACTGTGCGGTCTGAGTTGGATCAGTGTAGTATTGCGGCCGAATCCCGTTGGAAGATAGAAGTTGAAATTGCTTCCTAGGGTTTGACAGCCGTCATGCAGACTCATGCTGGCTACTTACCTGCAATCAACAAAGCCATTGTGAGACCGTTTCGAGCCATCCGACCGATTTGGTCGAAGAATGCATAGTCTTGTAACTTGTTGCGCTTGTACTACTATATACGCCCAAAGCACAGGCACGAAAGCCAATCCCGACCCGTTGGAGACTATGGAAAACAAGCATAAACTCATCGCTACCAGGAATACAAACAAAAGATTGTGAAATGGCTCGATCGAGTGGTGTTCACATCCACGCGTGCCTGACATTTCGCTTGTTGATGCGCTTTCTTGCCTCGGCGTTCTGCAAATAGCAAGCCCTCGTATTTATTACAACCGACACGACACTCCGGCGACACAAACACCCGGCATGCCACTACGCGTCTGTAGGAACACTTCCTTTCGGACCATCATGAGACATATCGACAACGACTCTTTCCGTCTATTGAACTGGTCTCTATTCGGACGGAGCTTACGTGCGTAAGAGAGAAGCGGAAAAACGCCCCGTTTGGGAGAGAAGATCGTGACTTTCCTTATCGGGCTTGAGGCTTGGCGAGAGATCTGAGCACCAATCTAGCAGATGTAGCGTCGACGCGTCTTTTTTTTTTTTTTCTTCTTCTTCTTCTTGTGACGATGGATGAACGTGAAGAAATGGAGAGGGAGGATCGTCGATGGGCGTCCGTGCAAGCCGTCGTTGTTGATGGAGACGGGAAGTTGGCCCACCAGATGACGAGCGAAGCCAGGTCAGCAAGCGTTTCACCTTTTTGGAACGCCAACACGGCGACGAACGCCATCTAATCTCGTTTGGTTTTGCGTACGGGCATTCGAGAGGATCGTAAGTGTTGATGTATGGGAGAATGTGGATAGGGATAGCAACGAGGAGAGACATACAACTCCGTTATTACTCCTAATCAATCCCCCGCAACCCTCGTCCTCGTCCTCGTCCTCGTCCTACTCCAACTCTTATATACATTTTCGTGTTATTACCTTAGCTTCCATCACGGTATCGCCGATAGATAGCTAAGCTGCTAAGGGGGTCTCCAACGCTTGCGCCGAATCCTTCGACCGATCCGTCCTCATCAACAAGTCCCGAGCCCAGTATTGAAGTCCTAAATTCCTTGCCCTTCTTGTCTGATTGAATCGCACATACTTTTCAGAGGAGAGCCGTGGTGAGTCCTTCCGCGCCCGCCCGTGATTAGTCGTGTTCTGGCTAGGCCCCGGGCCCATCCATCCGTCCATCATCCATGGCCACGAGCTCGTGCGGGACATGAAGCGCCGAGTGGGTGGAAAGAGCTGGAGGTGCGAGGAGGGGTTGGGGAGAACATTGAAGCTAACGGTCGAACTGACAAGGCTTTCTTGCACATGCAGTAGGGTGGAGTGGGGACTCGGCCATACTCGCGAGATCCGCCCACATCGTCCCCACTCATCATCACTCGTCCATCCATCCCATCGTCTTCGACCAGATCACCTTGGTAGTGGTGGTGGTGGTGGTGGTGGTGGACAGCCGGCACATCCGCCTGGCCTTTTCTCCTCAGGACAGCACATATCTTATGACAACCCATTAGCATATCCGGAGCCTATCCACCTACCTACCTACTTCCACACCCTTTCTCCTCCCGCATCGGCCTTCGAGTATTCCTGCACCAACAAGCTCCCTCTAGACTTCTACCGCTCCGGGTCTGGCTCTGGCTGCCTCTCGTCTCGTCTCGTCTCGTAACAAGCTTCAGCGCAGACCGGCGTCTAGCCTACGCCTGAGGGAGGGAGACGGACAAACCTGCTTGCGCGAAGTGACCACGATTGGTATCACATCATACCCCGACAACTCCGCTCACACAATACCTCGACCTTCCTGGCCGGTTCAACAGTACATGAGCTGCCTGAGTGCAATCCGACATTCAGAAACCTGAGGCCAACGCCAAGGCCACCCATTCACCATGTCAGCGGCCATCATGCACCGCAAACCTTTGCCCGCTCGCGCTCCCCTTCAGCATGCGCCAGCCGCCTCATCGTACAGCAACTACAGCGATCCGCTGGCTCAGTCACACCCGACGCAGTATGCAAACGTACAGGATCTGAGCTCCTCGCACAGGACGCCTTCCATGGTGGGCGCCCCGCCTTCCTACAACATGCCACCTCAGCAGCAAGCAGCATACGGCCAACCCGCTCGCCGCACCCTCTCCAACGCCACATCCATCTCCTCCACGAGCACCAACACCGGCCTGCAACAAGCGTCCAGCAGCGCCAACGTGCCCCGACGATCCACCTCCTCCCGCAGCACCTCCTCCGCCTCGCCGACCTCCTACGTCGCTCTCATGCGCAAACAAAAAGCCACCGTCTGGTGCGACCGCGCCCAACACGAAGACCCTCGGATCCTCGCCGCGCAGCGAGCCGCCAAGACACGCGCCGCGATGGAGGTCGCTGGCGGCCAAAAGCACGCCTCGCCGGCCGGTCGAACCAGCACGAGTAGCTCGAGCATGGTAGGCGGGGTCCGGAGCAAGATCCGACACCACGGCGCCCCGAAGGCGAGCACGTACAACGCCGCCAACCTGACCGGGGCCGGCGTGCCCATGCGGCTCAGCGCGACGGAAGTGGACGAAGGCGACAGCGACGAGGAACCCGGCTCCCACTACGCGAGCCGCTACCACTCCCGCAACGGCAGCGGCCGCTCGAGCTTGGGCAGCGGCCACCGCGGCCACCAAAGCTACATGCACTCCTCCGCCGGGGGCCCGCGCGGCTACAGCAACGGCTCCACGCCGCCGAGCGGGCATAGCCCCGTCGAGGGCATGGGCGATCTGGTCGAGGAGGAAACCCCCGTGCCGAACCAGTATGGCGCGCAGAGTCAGGACTACTTCGACCAGCCGGGCGGGCAAGGGGGTAGTGGCGGCAGCAGCGGGGAGCGGGAGGAAAGTTTCGGCGGGATCGGCGGGTTACCGCCTACTGCGTCGTCTTCAGCGGCAGCGGCGGCTGCGAGGAGTGGGAGGGCAGCGGGATCCGACCGTAAGACGAGCGAGGAGTTGAGACGGCGGGGCAGCGTGGACGATCGGACCATGACGATGAGCGGGGTGCGGTTGTTCGTCGCCAACCCCGACTTGAGCGATTGATGAGAAGAGACTTTTTCTTTGAAGATGGGACTCATTAAGACGACGCGGTAATCTCGCCTGCCCGGTTCATCCAGACTTGCTTCCATGAGCGATCTCTAATTTAGCGATTGACTTTTTTGGTCTTGAACTTCGTTTTGGATACCCCTGGCAATAGGGTGAAGGGGGAACATGGGAGGGCGAAACATATGGGCAGATGGGTTTTTCCTTTTTGAACGAATGGACATGTGGTTTCGTCTCTCCACATGTCACGTGCCATCTCTTCATGGTTCTCACGGTCATCTGTCTTCTGATTCTTGGCTATCATAAATCTCACCACCACGATCAGGCACGATCCATGCCACCGGACTTCTTCGTTAATTCAGACTCGGTCGATAACCATTATGGCCGCGAGCAGCACCACCACCACCACCGCGAGACGATCTTACCGTTATCTTCCCACAAAGACGAAATGAGCCAACCTCTTTCATCTCAACGCCATAGCCGTCGTTCTTCCACGCCAGTGCAGCGGCAGCGCCACTCGATACATTGCCTCTCAAAGAGGACGGACTGGAGTCCCGTCGAGTCTGGGAGTTGAATACCCAACATCTGCGATAATGACGGTCGCGAAGGAAACGTGGGAAAGAAAGAAGGAAAGGGACTTTGGTGCTGACTGGATGGACCGCACCACCGACCCCATCTCTTCTTTAGTCCTCGCCCACTCACCACCATCACTAACCCCCCTTTCTCCCCCATCCACCTGCTAGGCACATCACACCTTCCGCTCCACCATCACCACAGAAAACAACATCCACCACCCCCTCCACCGACCGCGCTCCACGCTCGCGGACCTCTTGCTGAAAGCGTGGAAGCTGCAGATCGAGTCCACCGGTGCTTTCGAGCCGGAAAGACGGAGGTCCCCGATCAAGGAGTTAAAGCGGGTGTTGTGGAGGGTTGTGAGCTCGACGGATAGAGACTCCACTTCGACGGATGTATCCGTGGACGCTGCTACATCTGTTCCTGGCCGTTTCTTGTGACGCCAATCCTTCTGCCACTGCTCCAAACTCTAGCGCAACGAATCGGCATACTCGTAACGAATTTGTACGTTGTCCATTGCGGCGAGTTGCACGGCTGTGTTCTCTCGCGATCTGCCAGCAGTACTATGTACTCAGAAACTTGAGCCACGCTCAGGCAAGACTTCTCCGGGACCTTTCTCGCTTCAATTTGGGGCAGGTCGATCGTTAACCGTTGAGCGCTGCGGCTGAGCGAGTGATTATTTGTGAGAGAAGGCTTCTTGACTAATTGGCATGTAAGGAGAGTGTATGTCGAATACCCAACATATGTGGTAGGGCACGATGACCGTGCAGGGTCAAGTGAAAGGATGTTGAGGCTTTCTTGCGATACTGATGGAGATTCGATGCTTCCTGCTCATGATATGGGTACTTTGGAAGATAGCTAGAAGAGTTGCCGAGTGAGACTTGACTTGATATAAGCAGAACGTAGATGTTGAATGCATGAATGGTCGTCTCTGCCACTGAGGATCACGTGCTAAAGATCAATGAAGTCTGCTCGTTGTGTACAAGACTTGATTTGACATACTCATCGTCGTCTCCTCAGTGAAACGTACTGATCCTCTTATGGATTATCTTGATTCTCGTCCTCGGACGTTCTCATACTGAAGAGGTCGGTCAGCTGGTGCCAATATTGCCAACCTGTACTTTATGAATCTCGGCCAGACTGACTTCTAATCCCACCCCTGGTACGGTCTCGGTCCGGGTGAAGTACGAATCTTTCGGAGTTGCTCCTCTCTCCCAAAAGACAGCAACACCAAACATCGAGCACGCCCAGCTGAGCCACAGTACGTCGAGAGATACCACGAGGAGCCAGTGAGATGAGACTCTCTCTCCTGAGCGGATTGAGCGTGGTTTACAAAAGGGAGTCGAGCGCATACGATGACCTCTTGTACCGTATCTCCAAGCGAAACAGGTCAGACTTGTCCAAGAGCGACCATCCAGAGACAAAGATTAGCCCATCCAAATCCAGTAGCAAAGGGCGACCTGGAGATTGGCGAGTCCAATGCACGAGAGACTGGCACCTGCATCAGTACCTGCTGGAGAATCGGGCCACCCTGACCGAGGAGTTCGGATGGGCGACTCGAGAAGACAAGGTAGCCTTCGGCTGCCGACCAGCATCCAGGTACACCGGCGCACCCTATGAGAAAATGCACAATATCAAGTTTAATTGCACGGTCTGCCACCGCCGGAAGGAGATACCGATGACCCACGCAAGAGCTCTCGCTGCACTCGTGACTCCGGCATATCACATGTGGAAGTATGTCCGATTCGAGTTCACGATACATCGAGGTTTGGCCGCTGACGCGTTCTTAGGCTCTGCGAGAACGATGCGAATGGCAGGCGTACCTATGAAGCATCTCATCATTGCAATACGAAGAATTGCGTGAATCAGGACCACATCAGTATGGAACTGCGGTGGATCAACAGCGGTCCTAGGAAACGGCACCAGCATGGCACGGAGCGTTGCGACTGCGAGAGCCACGGCCGGAAGAAGTGCATCGGCCTGTATGTCAGGTACACCAAGCAGAAGGTCCTTGACGAGCTGTGGCCGGGGAGTCTTGGGCTACTCGGTGTTGAATGTGACGACGAGGAAGAGGCCACGGATGAGTGGTGATCTGCTGTCGAGTCGGCGAAGGAGCGGAACACCCGTGGGCGGGAACGAACAGTCTGGTCCAGGTAGTTTCTTGAGACTTTGGTGATTGAGAGGCCAGACCTTTTTACGTTAGTGGTACCGGTCAACATGTTATCAGCTGGCGATGATGTTCATATTCAGATGAGGATGAGAGAGCGTAGTCAGTTGGTGCACGTCTGACTACATCTGTACTAGCGCCTTCTCCCACGTGGCTTTCGCGTCACGTACGCGAAGCCCCACTTCACTTCCACTTCTAGTCGCCTCGGAAAGACATTCGTCGCCCGACATCTCCATGCGCAACATTCGACACTCGATGCGAAGGTCTCAAGATGGCGTCGCTGGCGGAGAGTAGTCTGGCCAGCGTTCCCCTGATACATCTGGCACAATTACAACAGCATCTCCTGCAGGTGAGTGGCGCGCGTAGAGCCACCATGTCCGCACCCTGGCGTTTTATGCAACGCTCGCATAACTGACGCAACCTCCCCTGCTCAGCATCACCAGACTAACCCCGACGCGGCGCAGACGCCCGGCGCGGTCAGCGTCGACAACCGTCACACCGAGAATGATCATACCAATCGCCCGAGAAACGACGATGTGCCTGCGAGCATCGTGACGGCAGAGATTCCGGAATCCGCGAACACGTACCGCATGCCCAAATCTTCGTCGTCTCAACTTCCACCGCGCCTGTCGTCCTCCAATTCAGCACCCGCGTCAAACATGGCGACGATGATCCAGCCATCGCCGTCGCAAAAAGCTTTCGCTGACATGACCCGCGCCTCCTCCTTCCATGGCTTCCCGGGTGGTGATACTCAACCGATGGAATCGCAGGTGTATCGCGACTACACGGAATCGATGGCGCACCCCGCTTCCCAAACGACGGTGACGCCGTCGAAAAAGACCGTATCAAGCGTGCAGATATCACTAGATGGCAAAGCCAATACGTATGATACAACGGTGACGGACAAGACGCCCAAGACGTGTGTGGAGGGCGAGACTGGGTACATTGACCTTGAGCAAGCGTGGCAACCTGGCTCACCGACCGCACAGTCAACCTCGGACATTGACGAGCTGCTCGCAAGCCCGCAGACACAAATGCATGCCCCTGAGCTGTTCGCGAGACCAACAATGCCGGAGACACCGGCGATGGCTGGCCACAAGCGCAATAGCGACGGTGAACTGCTATCGCCTACCACAGCTACTACGAAGAAGACACCCGGCTTCTCCCAGCTCTTCGGCGCCGTGCAAAATGGTCCAGTCCTTAGCGCGACACAGCTTTTCAACCAAACGCAGGCCCCATCATCACCCATCCCGGATGCGCCACGCTCTGATCCAGTCCTCACACGACCGTCGCCTAATCTACAACAACCATTTAGCAGGTCATCACCGGCGGCAGGCATTTCTTCGCCCGTGGCTGTCATGCATGGCAGACCCACTACAACCTTGAGCGAGCCGCGGGACAATTACATGAGCATGAGAGAGTCTCAAGAACGGCGATCGGCTCGTCTTCGCGAAGAGAAGGGCATGACACGTGTGGACGACGATGACGAATCAGAAGACGGTTACAGTCAGCGTCGACGACTCGAGCAGATGAAGTTACAGAGGGCACTGAGCGAGCAGGACATGACAAGATTTCGTGCTCCGCCGCGGGCTAGCTCACGTCCATCCTCAGGCCGGAAGGTGCCGGACACGGTTGATCTCGTCACGCCAGCACCTACGCACAAGTACGGAAAGGTCGACTTCGAATCATCGTCTGATGAGGGTTCGGATGGCGAAGCTCCATTACCTGACGACCATCACGCAGATGATGACGGACACAATGAAGATGATGTGTATGACGAACTCGGCCAGGCTGTTTTGAGGAGCCAGAGTAATATTCGCGACGACTTGGAGGAAGATCAAGCACCGGAAGACCTTGTACATGAGGAGGATACCGCAGATGGTCGTAAATCTAATGAAGACCATCCCAATGAAGAGCGATCCGACTATGCGCAACCCGACGAACCGAACGCGAACGGTGATGTCGGGGAGTTACGAGTGGCCGGCACTCAGCGTTCGGCGATGGCAGACTCGCAACCAGAGCGGTCGAGGCAGTTGGGACGATTGATGCGTCACGTCGCAGTGACTCACTCGTCGATGTCCTCCTTCGTTCCAGGATCACAATACGCGGGCAAAACTAGCCAGGAGCTAGCACGACTAACACCCACTGGTTTGAAGAATCTGTCGGCTAGTCAGCCCACCGGGTCTGGCAATGATGACAAAGTTCCAAGTAGTCCACCTCTTCCACAGCACGACAGCACGTTGCAGTACAATACAGCCGAGGCTTCACTAGCGCGGCGCGAGGTGTTGGCCACATTCCAGCCACGGCGCGACGATGCGGAACCCGGGCGAATCGATACCATCCAGGAGATACCGGACAGCGATCTGCCAGGTTCAGACAACGTTGAAGCGGCGTTTGAGACCGCTCCTCAGAAGCAAAGCGGGAGCAATAGCATACCGCCCTTTTCGACCGCGCAAACACACCTATCGGCGATTGGTCAATCGCCGTCGAAACATAGATCGAAGCTTGAAAGGGCACCCCTCAAGATGTTCGCCAGCCAACAGAGTAGGCTTTCTAATGACTCACCTCGCAGGGCGGCCGGTATCAGGCGGTTTGCTAGCATTGCTGCAGACCCGTCACCCCCAGAACTTGATGATGAGATGGAGCAGAACATCGAGGCGGTGATGAGCGACATCTTGACCGTGGAAGACCAGCAGTATTTCGAAGCCGTGTCAAGTCCACCGAGGGAGAGGGTGAGAAAGCGACGCAAGCTCACAAGTCAAATCTCGGGAACGAGGACGAGAAGCGGCTTGCCTGAGAAACAGTGTGATGAGCGCGTTGTGGATGGTCCTAGCCAGCAGCCGCATCCACCTCCAGTCGCCTATGACATCGATGATGCCCAGCCTGATGCTGCAGCTCATGTTCCTGTCGTATTGCGGGATATAGCGAGTGTAGCCAACGAGCCGCCTGCTTCTACCCCGGAGAATAGCGGACCACCGAAAGGAACGCAAGACAGCGTCAGGAAGCGTGAGGCTGCTGGAGCGCAAACGGTCTCGCAGCTTCTTTCTGCGAGGACCACGAGAAAAAGGAAAAATTCGAAGAGTTTGAAGAAAGCCGTTATACCTAGCACAGGCGAAGCAGCGACTTCGCAAGCGAAATCACGTTCTCGGACTCGCGCGGGGTCAGAGCATAATGAGGGGCAAGAAGATGACAACGGGCGAGTGATCGGGGAGGATCCAGTCCGTGGGCTGGAAAAGGCCGCCTCTGAGCCAGCACCAGATTCTACTGCCAGCCTTGAGCGGGATCCACAATCAGTACAGGCGATTGAAAATCCAACGGTCGAGACTAGTACAGCCCCGGTCTGCGCGCCCCATCGGGTATTCGCTCACTTTGGAGGCAAGTACAATGCCTTTTACCCTGCCAGCTGGCTGGCGACTAGCGCAGACGGTAACGGGTACCGAGTGCGGTTTGATGACACGACTGACACTATCATCGACACCCATCTCGTCCGCATTCTCGATCTACGCGTTGGTGATCAGGTAAAGGTTGATGGGTCAGGCCTGCGGAACAAGTCCTGGATTATCCAAAGTTTTGGGCCTGTTGCAGAGACCAAGGAATCGAAAGCTCTCGGAACCGATGTTTATGGTCGCGTGATTGCGAGGGTACAGGCTAAGGCGAGCAGAAGCAGCATGACAGCCAGCAGTGTCGCTGCTCAAGGCGAGGGCGATGTTCTAGAAGTGCTCATCACCAACGTCTACCTGACGCAATCAATGTGGCCGCATTTCGCCGACAGAAGGTTCTTGCCGCCGACAGACGCGAAGAGGATGATCCGCCAGGCCGAGACACCGTCCTCGGGCGTGCATACGCCAAATGTCGAGACGCCCGGCTCAAGGACACGGCGCGCCGCCTTACCGTCAGCCAAAGTACGAGCCTCGCATTTGCGCGAGACGCCTGTTACTTCCTTTGATAGCCCAAGGGTGAGCAGGGGCATCTTCTCCGGCATGGCTTTCGCGATCTCGTACGGTGCGAACGAAGTCGAAAAGACGGCTGTGATCAAGGATATTCAGCGCCACGGCGGTTTGATTCTGGAGAATGGGTTTGATGAGTTGTTCGAGTCGCCCAGAATCCAGGGCGAGATCTTGACGCCCTCGCCAAAGAAGCGCTCCCCTCGCAAAAGTAACGCTGCCACAGAATTGCCAGCTGATGATGAAGGTGTGCGCTTGAAGACAGAACACCAGAACCTAGGCTTTGTGGCACTCATCGCCGACCGCCACAGCAGACGAGCAAAGTACATGCAAGCGCTTGCTCTAGGCTTGCCCACTTTGTCCGGGAGATGGATCATGGACTCACTCAACCCCTCCAGGAATTCTCTCGCGGACTCCGCGCCGTTGCCATGGTCGAAGTATCTGCTCCCGGCCGGCGATAGCGCGTATCTCGGCGGTGCGGTTCGCTCACGGACGATCCCCGTCTACAACGCCGAAGAAGCCCGACTTGCTGATGCCATTGCAAAACGCGAGCTGCTCCTCCATGGCGATGGCGTGCTGATCGTGGCGGGATCGTCGTCCAAGAAATCGGATCCGGCGTGGCAGCGTCGCAAAACTTATGCTTTCTTGACACTGGCGTTGGGTGCTGGACGCATTCGGCGCGTTGGTGATTTGCACGAAGCGAAGGAAATGATCTCCAGCTCAATTGCCCAGGATGGCGATCTGGGGACGCCAACTTGGAAGTGGGTGTACGTCGACGGAGATGTGGTCGATGCTAGTTCTGTGCTTTTCGGACGGAAGAATGCTGCTGCCAACAATAAGCGAAAGCGAGGTGGCGGCAAGGCTGCGCGCAAAGGCGGCGAGCAGACGACGTCGGCCAGCGATGGACGAGTCAAGGTCGTGAATGACGAGTATGTCGTGCAGAGCTTGATTCTGGGTGCTCTGGTAGACTAAATCTGTAGTTTTGCGCTTGGCTCACGATTGGCAAGATGCTTGTCGAAGACGCTTGTATACAGCATACACAACGCGCAAAGGGGCCCGGGTTTTCGATATGATACAGATGGTTGCGAACGCAGACTCCAAAAACGTTTCTATTTCAGCCCCAACGGCTGTAACACCCTCTCCCTCGCTATCCTCGCTGCCACTTCTCCCCCCTTTTGCAACGCCAACGCCCCAATAATACTATACACCGTATGCGCCAGCACAGTATCGATCCCACTCGACTGGAGATTATCGCTCTTCCGCGGTTTCCACCTCATCACTTTATCGATCCCGTAACTCTGCGCCAGCTTCGCCAACCGCACGCGATCCAGCGCCGCGTTCTTGGCGAACGGCGTGATGTTTTCGACGCCTTCGAGGGCCGGGTGGACGAAGGCGTCCGGGTTGTGACGGGGGGAGGCGGGATTGAGAGAAGTAGGCGCTGAAGGCGAGTTGAGCAGCGCCAGATTGGTTTGAAGGTCCAGGATGCGCTTGCCAAGAAAGGCGAGCCGATCATTGAAGCCTACGCTGCCGTGTTCGTGGGATTTGTGAGTTAGGGCTAGCCACTGTAAATCACTGTCAGTGGCGTTGTTGGAGCAGACGAGGGGCTCGTGGCCGCAGGCCGTACCTTGATCTCCTCAGGTAACATGTCCTTCCCCTTTGTGCTCCCGCCTATCGTGCCGATGAAGTTGTTGTACATGTTGTCCACCGGTTCCTGCTGGGTGTTGACTCGCCACACGGGTTGCTGGGGTTGGGGCCGTACGCGGATGGGCATTCGCATCCGGGGCGGGGGTTGTTGCCATCGCGGGAGTTGGTCGGAGTTGGTCTGTTGCTGGGTTGCGGTGGTCGAGAATGCGCGCGCGATCTGTCGGGGGTTGCTGGAGGATCGCAGGGAATTTAGGCAGCTGGAGCAGATGAAGGGGGCTTGTTTGGCGGCCATAGTCTTTGGTGATGTGATCGTTGCATCCAGGTAAGGGACGGATGCAGAGAGAGGTGAGGTCGCAAGGATGAAAGTTTCCAGCCAATGGAAGTGGCAATCTGGATGGCTCGTGCCGTGCCGCCTCCCCCGTCAGCACGCGTCTCCCCGTTGCTCCTTCGCGACATCACTTTCCGTCCATCCATCGTCCTATCTCGATATCAGATACACTTGTCGAGACTTGTCACGCTTTTGGGTACTTTACGATGACATGAACATCAGCAGAATGGTATAGCCACTGCTTCACTTCATCACTATTGCACGATCGATAATTGATTGCGTTGTACTCTTCTTCAGTATGACCATTGCTGCAGAGAAGCTCAATGATACTCTTGCCTCAGCATTGCCAAAGGACTCTGATTGCATTATCCGTTACATCAATACACCCTCAAGACCATGCGGTCCACTCTTCTCACCACCTCTTGGGCACGAGGTAGAGAAGACGCGACTGGCCAGTCACTTGCTCACCGTGAGCACGACCGCGTCGCGGGGGTCGCAGGGAGCGAACGACTCTGATAGTGATGTGCTGGTTCTTGGTATCGAAGTCCTGGTCTACACGACGCAACATTTGACGACCATCTTTGTCAGCAAAGCAGACTCCACGGGCTTTCATCGATCACAAAATTCGTTCCCCGTCAGAACGATAGCTACGGCATTCTTGGACTGGCTTGCAGGCCAGCAGCGTCAAAAGCATCCTGGACGACAGATTGTCATCTCCTTGTTCGCGCGCGCACAAGCTCAATATCTTTTTCCTGGATCCGCCGAAAATGGCAAGAAGCATGTTTTGGATGATCGACAGCTCATCAAGTGGTGGGCAAAAGTCCTCGATCCAATCCTTGGTCGCGTGAGCGATCGAGACATCGGGCAATCCGCTGGAGCCTGGGTGACTGTACCCGGTTTTGAAGGTGGTGAGTTACGCCAGTTTTTCCCTCCCTCGAGTCGAACGGCTCAATTGTGGAGATCTGGCAACCCTCTGGGCGACATAGCAGAGACCCGTGGGCTTTCAAAGGATGTGCCTCCGAGAGCGCTCTTGCCGCGCTTCCCAGACGACCCTAAGGCGAGATTCATGCAAGACCTAGATGACGAAGTTGGCATCTCTGGAGATTCGACGACGGTGAGCCCCACGAAGCGAGCGCATGGCAATTGGAAAAACATCAGGAACCTGAATCGCTTCTGGGAGGCTATGGAGTTCAGGCAGGAGTGCTCGTCTGGACGCATGGTTGGATTTCTATGGCTTGTCATTACGCCCGAGGAAAGTGCTAGATCCAATGGCGAGAACGTGAGCAGCCAAGACTCTTCACTGAGCACCCGGAGCAATCCCTCGAGCAGTGATTCCATCGCACCTGTATCTGGTTTCACACCAGTCGCGAATGGTAGTCCTCGGAAGCGCAAGCGGAAGCACTTGACCGGTCCTATCGTGTCACGAGAGCCGAGACTGAAAGGGGGCTCGTCTGGTCTCTCGGCCACTGCATCTAACCTGGATGGCATGCTGAACAGTGTGCGGGACGATGGCCTGCTCCTGACAAACGAAGGCTATGGCCAAGCAATGCAAACACTGCTGCATCTGGACTTTGGTACCGCGGAGGTCGCAGTGCGCTCAACAAGAAAGTGGATGGAAGAAGTCCGCAGTATCTGTGGCTTGAGCGGCGATTGGGCTGTCGTGGTCGAGGGCACCGCGCCGTCATCAGCGAGTGCACAAGACCGCGGTGCCGGGAGCTTGGGAGGACAGGTCAACGATCTTGGTGGGATGGTTAGGAAGAAGCGGAAGGTTATTGATCAAGCAGGAGGTGAAGACTGCCTGGCCGCCGAGACAGGGGTACAAGTAACTGGCGGGGAGAAGCCTGCGGTGAACATGCTTGGTGCGGGCATGGTTCGGAAGAAGCCTAAGCCTCCGCCTGACGCAACGTGAGCGCCTGTACCGTGTGCACGACGGGTTGAGTTGAATTTTCAAAAACAACGACGTACCGAATCGCCGTGCTGAGGTCTACCTTCCTGCCTTTCGCAGACTTCTGTACGTGGACAGAAGCACCGGCTACCTGTTGTTGACCACTCTGTTCAGTGCAGCTTCTCGACGCTGACTGCGCCAGCCCGTTTTTAGGAAGTTAGGCGACAAGGTTTTCAATCTACTTAATATACTCAAATCTGTTACCCCGCCTTTATAGCGTTATTCAACGCAATTTAGTGCATTCAATGCAATCTAGCGCATTCAACGCAACCTAGCACATTCAACAGAACCTAGCACATTTAACGTAATCTAGCGCACTCAACGTATTTAACGTAAGCTAGCATATTTAACAGAAGCTAGCATATTCAATGTAAGCTAACATACTTAACGCAAGCTAGCATATTTAATATGATTTAGCGTACTTGTTATAATCTAGCGTATTGAATGTAATTTAACATGTCTTATATAATCTAGTGTTTTTATAATAATCTAACATTCATGAAATAATATAGTATATCTTACATAATTAGATATAGGTTTATAAAACTCAGTATAACTATTATAAGAATTCCTAGTAAGTCTTTTAGTAACAACCTTACTTAGTATACTTATTTATAGATTAGTATAATCTAGTATAACCTACTAGAATCTAGTGCTAAGATCTATATAGGTGATCATTGCTTAGTCATATATAATTTGAAATTCGTCTAAAGTGATTTACATGCGCGATTCACATGTTAATATACAGAACTGTAACTACCTACATGTAGGTATTTGACAGCGCTTGCCTATCACTGGCCTAGTGTTACGTTCATGCGGCGCAGCATCAGAAAGGAACATCAGAAAGGAACATTCGGAGCCAATCAAGGATTGAAGGGCTACGTCAGAAGTCACGTGAGC
>Ga0058704_10000203_pt1 | contig 32873 bp, 40 predicted proteins | sample AgamicMgSfe_FD_71363 | JGI IMG/M metagenome (GOLD analysis project Ga0058704, IMG submission 71363) | Agave microbial communities from Guanajuato, Mexico - Mg.Sf.e | ecosystem: Host-associated > Plants > Phyllosphere > Phylloplane/Leaf | place: Guanajuato, Mexico | collected 2012-05-30
CTCTCTCTCTCTCTCTCTCTCTCTCTCCAAGACTCGGACCAAGACTCTCGAAGCGCTGGCGTTTGATTACTCGGCGCCACCGTTTGACGCCCTCACAGCCGGTAACGATCGACTCTGTGGCCTTCTCGATGCTGGTGACGATGATGTTTGTCCCCTGGGGCCTGCGCTACTCGATCGCCGACTGGTCGACGAGCACACCATCAGACTCAGGCACCGTTGTTTGGGGATAGAAAGTCTGACGGTGTAGTGTACAGGCAAGTATAAACAAGAATACAACAGCATCCGCTCGTCTCAAACATTTCAAGCATCATCGTCCTCTCTGCTTTCTGTGCAAAACCCTCCCCTTGTCTGGTCCGCAGAGTCGCTCGTTCTTCTCTGTTTTCCTTTCTCGCTTTCGTCTTTAATCTAATCATACACTCACTTGCACCACGTCTTTCTATCGTATACCTTATTGCTTAACACTACTCTCGTTCGTACTCCTCCCCTGCAGAAGCACAAGATGCAGTTTACTTCCGCGGCCATGCTCGTAGCAGGCCTTGCGGTTCAGCAGGCGACGGCCTCCGTACGTTGATCCTCCTCCCATCCACGTCTCATCTCAGCGCCCATTTTAACAATTCGCTGCAGGACTGGGCCGTTGGTGCCCCGGCCTTTAGATGCGTTTTCAACGGCAACAACCACTGCTCGCCCTGGCAACAAGGCGGTTACAACTGGGGCGGTCTGCACACCGGTCCCTTCGACCATTTCGGCAGCAACCAATTTTCTGGGTTCCACTGCTCCAGCTCGCTCCATAAACGAGACAATTCCACCCAGAGCATCTTCCAGGAAAAGTGCATCACCGCCAACCTCAACGACCACCCGTACATGACCTCCAACGGAGAGGACGCCATGTCGATCGACAAGATGCAAGTGACCTCGAGCGAGGACACCCACATCCATTGCGAATACGGCATGCCCGACGGTTCGACTTGCTCCGAGGTGCACCCGTGCAGCGCCGGTGGCTCCGTCATCCAGAACACCCAGTGCGGTGGTGCGAAAAGCGTGACCTTCAAGCCCGCGGCCGGCGCCAAGCAGGACTGCCATTTCGGTATTCACTCCATTGGTTTCAACTGCGGCTCGGCATCGCCTACGCTCGCGTCCCCCACCTGGGCTCCCGTTGCCAGCAGCCCCGCATGGTCGTCTCCCGCATGGACTCCCGAAACTACGCCCACAGTCACCCCCACGCCAGAATCGACCTTCGTGTCACCCACTTCTAGCTACGTGCCTTCATACACCCCAATCGTCTCGTCCAACAGCACGTCCTTTTCGAGTACGCCAACGCCGGTGATCATCTCGTCAGAAGTGTCCAGCTCTTCCGTCGCGGCGGAGACTACCTCGGATGTCTTCTCCAACTCGGAGACCTCTTCCTTCTCGAGCTATTCGTCCGCCTCGAGCTACAGCGTCAAGTCTTCCTCCGCCACGCCAACACCCGTGATCACTTCATCTGAAGTGTCCAGCACTTCCGTTGCGGCGGAGACTACTTCGGACGTTGTCTCTAACTCGGAGACCTCTTCCATCTCGAGCTATTCGTCCGCCTCGAGCTACAGCATCACGACGTCTTCTTCCGTCACGCCAACACCCGTGATCACTTCAGCTGAGGTGTCCAGCACTTCTGTTGCGGCGGCGACTACCTCGGACGTTTTCTCCAACTCGGAGTCCTCTTCTGCAGTCAGCGCCGAGACGAGCAGCGCCGTCACGACCCCAAGCAGTATCATCTATTCCACCTCCACGATCTACAGCACCACGGAATCGACCATCACGTCATGCGCCGCGTCCGTCACCAACTGCCCGGCTGAAAGTCAAAGCATTGTCATCGTCACGGCGACGGTTGCCTTGTCAACAACAATCTGTCCGGTTACCGCGACGGAGACGGACAGCGTTCCTGCACCAGAGACGTCCTCTTCGGATGTGGCCCCGGTTGCCACCAGCAGCGTTGCACCGGTCGTCACGCCGACTCAGACTGACACCGTTCCTGCGCCGGTTTCGTCCACTCCGACTCCCGTTGACACCACCCCGGCCTCATCGGACGTGGCGCCGACTCCCGATAGCAGCAGCGTTGCGCCTGTCATCACGCCGACCGAGACCGACAGCGTCCCTGCGCCGTCTTCCTCGGACGTGTCTCCCGTCTCTGACAGCAGCAGCGTTGCGCCCGTCTCGACGCCCACGCCCAACGCTCCAGGTGTCCTCCCCAAGTGCTTGAACACCTGGATGTACGAGACTGGCTGCAAGGACAACACCGATTCGAGCTGCTACTGCAAGGACAGCCAGTTCATCACGCACGTCATGGGCTGTATTAGTGCGTGGTCGACCTCCCCGGCGGACGCTTCTGCTGCTAGCAGCTACTTGATGGGTATCTGTGCGGCGCACATCCCGAACAACCCGGCCATTATTACTGCTTGCCCAACGCCGCCAATGGCCCCAGCACCCTCATCAAGTGACGTCGCTCCTGTCACGACCGCCCCGGTCGCCCCCGTCACGGATTCGATCACATCGACCTCGACCTACTACAGTACGCTAGACGTCACGATTACCAGCTGTGCCGCCTCGATCAACGGCTGCCCGGGCAGCAGCTCCGCCGCCGCCGCTGCCGCGGCGACCCCCGCGCCCACCTCCGGCCCAGCCGTGCCCCTCACGACCATCACCTACTCCTCGGGCACCCTCACCACCACCGTCACCGTGCCCCAAGTCCTCTTCACGACCTCGACCATCGTCTCCGCTGGCCAGACCAGCACCATCACGGCCCTGGCCGCCGGCGGACCCAGCAGCGCCGCGGCCGAGACCACCGCTGCGCCCACGGCACCATCCGCTGCCCCCGCCGCCCCGACTTCGTTCGGGACCTCTTGGGCTGCCACCGCCACGCCTTCCGCCTCGAGCCCCGTTACCCCGTACACCGGCGCCGGCGCCCAGCTCGCGGGCGCTGGGTTCGTCGGGTTGGCTGTGGGTGCGTTCGGCGCTCTCTTCGTTTTGTAGAGAGATGGGGAGCGAGAGATATCAGGATAGTACAGGGTTAGGTCGTTTGTGTGGTGCATTTTCCAATACTCACATCGCATTGCAAGTCGACGGAAGACTGATAATGACGGGTAACGGTGGGAAAATACAAGGAAGGAGGGTCCAGGTCAGTCCGTCAGGTTGTAGATCAGAGTTCCGCTCGGACGTGAACTTGCTTTCTTTTGGCTTTCGTCAAATTTCCTTTGTCGCTCTTGGATGACTGTATGTCATGCTCATTCTGGGGTGTTGGGATAGATCAATGTGTATTCGTATTAGGTCGGCTATCAAACATGAAATTACCCCTTTTGATGTCGTGTCTCTCGCCTGCTGGTTTATAGTAGTGTGTCGTGGTACAGACCTGTGATTGCGAACGTACTTTTGTGAGTCCTACTTTGCTGGATATACTGTTCTGTGAATGACTATGGCTGTCTAGAGGAGAAGCGTTTTGTGCTCGCGAGGGTGGTTCTGTGCGAGGTGTGAGGTCAGATGTACCCCAACATCACGTGATATGTGCCCCAGCCCCCACACTCGCCCGAGTCGCTTTCTCCGCACGAGGACCAGCTGCATGTGGCTTTCACCCTCGACACTTGACAGGCATCCTGGTTCTCTCTACATGTACATCGACATGTATACACCTAGAGCGGCACCACCGCCCATGTCACGTCGCACGGCACGCGAGGAGGCTCGCCGATCGAGGTCAGCATCCGTTGCCGCGGAAGGTAGGACCTCTTCTTCTCATCCTCTCATCACAACGTAGGCGAGCTCTTTTTCCATTCTCATTGTTTCAACGTCGCCTACTACTTTGGTACACATTCGCGCCCTCAAACGTATATCAGATGGCGGATATCGAGAAAAAGCCTCCCTTCGAGGCGGAAAAGTCCAGCCAGATCGAGCACCTCGCAGCCACAGCAACAACGCACGCCTTCGTGCCCCCAACGCCCGAAGAAGAGCGCGCCGTGATCCGCAAGCTGGACTGGCGACTCCTGCCCTTGGTCTTCGTGCTATACTCGCTCTCGGTCCTCGACCGCAGCAACCTCGGCAACGCCCGACTGGCCGGTCTACAAGAGGACATCGACATCGCCGGCACCCGGTACACCCTCCTCGGCACCATCTTCTACATCGCGTACATCCTCTCGCAATGGATCTGCATGGGCTGGAAGCAGTTCCCGCCGCACCGGTGGTGCGCCGCCGTCGTGCTGTTCTGGGGCTTCGTCGCCACCATCCAGGCCACGGCGTACGATTGGGCCGGGCTCATGACCTGCCGGTTCTTCCTCGGTGTCGCCGAGGCGGCGTACGGACCGGGCGTGCCGCTCTACCTCACCTTCTTCTACCCGCGTGAGAAGGTGGGGTTCCGCCACGGCGTCTTCATCTCCGGCGCCGCCATGGCGAACGCGTACGGCGGCGCGTTGGCGTACGGGATCACGCAGATCCGCGGTTCGCTGGCGCCGTGGCGGATTTTGTTCTTGATTGAAGGGCTCCCGACTTGTGCGTTTGCGCTCGTCGCTTGGTTCTTCCTTCCTGATGGCATCGCCCAAGCCGGCTTCTTGAACGAGAGGGAGAAGGAGGTCGCGCTGCATTTTGTTGCGCGCAATCAACGGCTCGATGTTGGGAAGCCGCAAGGTTTGCGTGTGAAGGAGGTCTTTGAGGGCATCCTCGATCCTAAGAGCTGGATCCCTGCGCTCTGCTACTTCGGATGGTATGAATCGTACTTCCCGATCCCGTCATTGATAACCCAATGTCACATACTAACCACAACCATTAACTCCAGCAACGTCTCCTTCGCCTCCCTCCCCCTCTTCGTCCCCACCATCATCTCCGAAATGGGCACCTTCGGCAAAGCGCAATCCAACGGCCTGTCCGCCCCGCCCTACCTCCTCTGCTTCTTCATGATCATCCTCCTCTGCTCCCTCTCGGACCACTTCAAGATGCGCGGGCCCTTCTGCGCCCTCGCCGCCACCACCGGCGCTGTGGGTTTCATCATTCAAGCCACCTGCACCACCTCGGCCGTCCGCTACTTCGGCATCTTCCTATCCGTCGAGATCTTCGCCTCCGTCGCCCTGCTGCTCTCCTGGGTGGCTAACATCCACGCCACCGAGTCGAAGCGCGCGGGGGGGTACACCGTGCTGGCGACGATTGGACAATGCGGGCCTGTGTTAGGTAAAGTATCGCCTTGCACGAGATCATGTCGAGAGCATCCATCGACTGACTGGGCGAGTGAAATAGGAACCAACGTCTTCCCCGCCTCGGAAAAACCGTACTACCGCAAAGGCATGTGGATCTCGGCGGCGTTTTGTCTCCTGGTGGCGATCCTGAGCGGCGGGTTGAGCGCGTGGCTGATCTGGGAGAATAAGCAGATGGAGAAGGAGGGTGTGCCGGAGGTGGAGGAGTTTGAGGAGACCAGTGTGGCGAGGGAGAGTGGGAGAGGGGAGAAGCATCGGTATATCTGGTGAAAGTTGTGTAGGTAGGCGGGACGCAGATGGGCGGATGATGAACACGATGAGTGAGAAGAGAGGCGAATGATAGCAGTCATTGATTTCAGTTCAGCTACCGACAGAGGGAGACGTCGCTGTTGTCTGCTTTGTTACCTTACCTCTCTCTCCCTCACCAACAATGTCCCCTCACCTCCCTCACCACTCCTAATCCAGCCTTCCAACCACCCAGCCCGCTTCCCTCCTCCCCTCACGTCATACATCGCCATCGTCGCCCCCCCCTCACCACAACTCCAGCAGACTTCGACTTTATTTCTACATCGCCGTCAGCCTTTAAGTCCAAAGATAGGAAGATAAGGTAAGCTAGCCGAACGTACGCTGCCGCAAGTGCAAGAACCCGGCGCGCAACCGCAGTTGGCGCATGAGCAGGAGGTGTTGCCGCAGCCGCCCATTGTTTCTGCTTGTTTTGATTTGACTTGACTTGATTGAGTGAGTGTCGGTCGGTTCGATGGCTGTGAGTTTTGTTCGGACGGTGGTTGGGTGTGATGGCGGTTGGGTGTAGTAGTGGTTGGTAGTGGTGGAAGATGGGAGTCGTCGTGTAGAAGCAGGACCTTCGGTGTTTTATATATACAGGACTTTGCACGTGAAAGGATGAGCGATTAGTGCGCCGAACTGCGTGACTTGTGCGGGTGGGGTCCGGATGAAGTGGAGATTTCGGCTCGACCTCGACCTCGGCCTCGACTTCGACCGCACTATTCGCGCATGTATACCTCCATGTACATGTATTTACTACACTGGATTTGAGCATCTCAGCTGAGGACATGTACCTCCAGAACGAGTCAATTACTCAGTGACGGGAACCCATTGAAAAGGGGTGATCGTGAGATATCTGATCTCCGAAACAACAAAACGCAGAAATGGCTCATGGCCTTGTCGAGACAAGTAGATGTCAAGAAGAGTAGACCGTTATAGAGTCACGTAGCGAGTCGTGCCTCTTACCATTTGACAATCGTGGTGTACGGACAGGGTTTGAAGTACATCCTTTGTACCGAGTCCAAGTACCGCCCAATTCCCGCAACATGTCAGATAAACGCATGCATGTATACATGCAATGCCAGCGCAAGCGAAAGCGCGCCAACCACATCCACGCTGACTGTCAACCCGCCAAAGTATGATTGACCACTCTCGCCGTTACCCTGACACCCGTTTCCAGGAGGAATACCACACCTTTAATCGTCAGTCCGATCAACGCGACCGCGCCATGCGTCACGGCAGGGACGTCGGGTGGATCACCGATCAGTGCCTTCTCGGCCTGCTCGATCGCTTTCGAGGACCGTCGGTACCAGTTCCCTTTCGATGGCAATTTGGGCTTTGTCGTCTGTGTCTTCAATGATCTCGGCTTGCCGCTGCTGCCTTTGTTGCTGAAAGGTGTCTTAGGCGGCGGCGCAAAGACTGGAGGTTCTTCGGCTGTGATGGCGGGATGCTCCATAGCAGCTATGGCGAATAGTGTGCTGACGGCGGTATCGATCATGAATGGGCTGTTCATAGCTAGGAGACTTGGCGTATCCAAGACACAAGTACTGTACACGAAGTCGAGAGATGCGAGGACCAGAGACTCGGACGCAATGGTAGTGGGTGTGACCGTGGGTTGGTGGAGACAGATCTTCGTCACTGTCTCGCGTGATGTGCTTCTGCTTGTCCGGAGCACGGTGATTGGGAAGGTCCCTAAAGTAGGATGCTCGAGACTGTAAGTAACAGCGGCAGCGTCGAGACCGTGGTGCTTCTTAGCATTGCACACAAGCGCACACGCATGCTTCCTTCGGGCTTCCGCCACCGCATCTTGTGCGAGTCGGGCAGCTTGCGGCGAAGTGGCAGTGGGGTCGAACGTTGCGATAGCGGACGCTTCAGGCGAATTTGCCACTGCTTCGATAGCGCGGATAGCGGCTTGCTGCGGAAAAAGGGTCGTCACTTCGACCCTGTCTGGTTTGGAGTGCGCATTCGAGGCGAGGGGAATTACGAATTGGGCCACTGGCGCGGATGCGCCGTCTTCAAGGCAGTGCCGTTCGACGGTCAGGTCTCCTGCTCCGTTACACCCTTGAGACTGGGATGGTGCCCTTCCCATTGAGTAAAGAGGCCGCTCTGCTGAGAGACCGAGAGCGAGTGATGCGCCCTTGTCCTTGAAAAGGCGCAAATATAGGTGCACCTTCCTACCGCTGACCGGGACTTGACCTGTCGATGCATTCCAGATAGCGAGCGCATCATCATACTCGGCGTATGGGATGTGCTCATACTCCTCGACAAGAGCCAGCCCAGAGTCAGCCCTCATGAGCGTGGGCTTCTCGACTGGACTGCGAATCTTGCTGATCTTTTCGCTCGGCAGGAGTTGGACTGGAGCACCAGCCGGTGGATAGTAATGCTGCTGATGGAGAGGCTTTGAGTGGTCGTATTGCGGAAAAATCGATCGCACTGATGTCGAACAGTTTAGTGGCAATCGAGGTAGATCCCCTCTTCTGCTACTGCGCCGCAAAAGTGGTGGAGTACCCGCACGGATCGAAGATGATGCAGGATATTCGCGCAAACGTGGCGAAGGCGGTGCGAACCGTGTCTTGTCGGGCAGTGGCGAAAGCCGATCGTCGTCCTTGAGCGGCAAGTCCACGTCAGGCTGTGCTTCAATGGAGAGTCCTCGGGGAAGGATGGGTCTTTTGAACTGCGAAGACGCATGGCGACGAGGCGGCGAGTTGGAACCAAAGCATGTATTTACAGGTAGTGGCGTTAGCTCATCCTCGCCCTCGCTCGGCAGAAAACTCCTGCTGGGAGGTGGGCCACTGCCACATACTGAACGGCTTTCGCTTGACCCTCTCCGTATACAGGCTCCTCGTAGTGGTTGACTTTGGCTTGATGAACTCGATAGTGGTTTGGCCGGGTCGCAGAAGAGAGAGTGCTTGATATGGTGATCTGCTGGCTGGACCCTCAATGCTTCGCACGGCGGCCTCACTTGTAGAGCAAGCCCTTTCAACTCCGTCGATGTTGCTTGTGCGGGGTGCCTGAGACTACTTTCACGTGGCGGTGGTGTAATGGAAGGAACCGAAGGAAACAATCTCAATGAAGTCGAATTTGCCATGGTACCAGACCGGACAAAGACAGTGTAGAAATTGGTATTGAAAGCGAGATACAACGAGAAACTGGTCCTGCTATGCCCTTGACGTGGGCACACTCACCTCCCATATATGCAGACCCGTGAAACACCGCTACACCATCTGACCTTTTGACTTCCGAATTCAAGCGTGCTCGATAGTGCTATGTGGGAACGGGCCTTGACGCCGTGCTTCTGTGCGACAGGCACATCACGATGGACTGTAGTGCCCATTCAGGCCTGGAAGAACGGCGAATCAAGTGCGATGCCGCATCCAGTGCGTCGAGGGTGAAGATGCACCCAATGCTGCTTGATGAGGAGGGCCATGTGCACAGTCGCCTTAAGCGCCGGGCTTCGTAAGCGCCCTGCTCTCGCTAGTTCTGTGCTGGAGACTGCGAATTCTTTTGTGTCATTGGCGGAGGAAGGTCATCTACATCCAGCCGTGAACATCGCCCGAGACATTGGCACCATAGTCCTCCGTTTTGCCTTCCGTATCGGGCGCGCTGAAGCGCAGGACAGCCTCGAGCTCATCGTCGTGAAGGGGTGCCTTACTTAGTGCTGTAGTCATCTTACCGCCTCGGCTCGGAGATGGATCCGAGAGTATAGCTGAGGACATGATCGGTATACTGGCCTTAACGTGGACGTAGAATGTATCTGTTGTTTGTCGTAAGTTGAGTGCAGGAAACGACGTGAGACTCGGTGAGAGAGGTGTCGTGCTCACGTGCATCGGTCGGCTTCCTTTTCTGCCAAGCCCGACCGCTCCCCAGCTGCGTCACAGGCAAAACGAAACAACCCGTGGACAACATTGAACAGCGTGTTCATGTAAAGACCAAACATGAAACGATCGAGATAAGATCTGAGGCACGATGGTGTCTTTCTGGCCCTTCAAGGGCGACGACAGCTCCGCAGCCTCGTTCGAAAAGATCTTGAGCCACCTGGCGATCAAGATCAACAAGGTCAGCGCCCAGAACGACGCCTTTCGCCAGAAGCAGCGCCGCTACAAGGTCCTGTGGACTCTGTACTCGACCTTCGCCTACATCCTCGTTGCCGCGATCCTCACGCTCGTCACTGGTTATCAACGATGGACGGCCGGCGAGTACAGTGCCATTGCTGGTGGGCCCGTCCTGATTTACGCGGTCCGGACAGCGTTGAATGCCTACTACAACTACCGCATCACCAACTCACAAACCCATCTCAACGAGTTGAACAAGCAGCGCGAGGCGGCAATCGGCAAGCTGAAAGCAGCCACCAAGTACGATAGCACGCAGCAGCTACTGGACAAGTATGGTGGTGCATCAAGGAGTACTCAGCCTTCTCCACAGCCGCCACGGAAGAGGAAGTCGGATGGGGTATCCAATAACCAAAGCACACCACAAGGACCGAGGACAGGTTTTGCGCCGCCGCCAACAGCCAACATTCCCAGACCGCCAACGGGACCACCGAAGCCACCAGTAGGTGCCCAAGGAGCCCCACCCCCGACTACGCAAGGTTTGGACCCTGCAATCGCGGCCATGATGCAGTCGCAACGTGGTTCTGAACCGAGCGAAGAGTTCGCGCCGAACGCCCCCGCGTCGCCTGCTCGGCCGCCGACCATGCGCCAGGCATCGCAGCAGTACTCCGAGGGCCCGAAATGGTACGATCGCATTCTGGATGTCGTACTCGGCGAAGACGAGACGCATGCGAAGAATCGCATCGCGCTGATCTGCGGCCACTGCAGGCTTGTGAATGGACAAGCACCACTAGGGGCGAGGACGCTGGAAGACGTGGGAAGGTGGAGATGCAGTAGCTGCCACGAGTGGAACGGCGTGGAGAGCGAAGAGCAGAAGATCCTGAGACAAGTCGACCGAAGCGCGGAACAGCCGCACTCATCTAGTGCGCCCGCGAGCGCAGTTAACGAGGCGGTGCCGAAGAGCGAAGGCCACGAGGACGAGAATGGAGATTATGAGCACGTTGCGGAAGACGCCGAGGACGTGGAAGAGGAAGCGGAGCATGTCGATGACATGAATACTTCGCCAGCATCTTCTACGCGAAGCAAAGCACGGCAGCGCAGAAAGGCATAGGGCAACCTGGCTTACTACATGCAGCATAGCGCGGGGCGTTCAGCGGAGAATGGGCAAACCGGCAGCACCGTTTGCTAATAATTGGCGTTCCCAAAATGAAAATTGATCATCATGTATCATTCGTGTATCTCATAACTTCGGCCCCTCCTCCCTCTTCATCCAAACATTCAGCGCATCGATCCCGGCCTGCGCACACTCGGCATCCTGCGCCGGCGTCCCCGTGCTGACCCCGATCGCGCCGACGACGAACCCATCGATGGTGATCGGGATCCCGCCCCCGATCAACATGAAGCGACCCCCGTTGGAGTTGTGGATCCCGTACGCGACGCCGCCGGGGAGGTAGTTCTTGCCGGAGTAGGTGGAGGTCGGGACGCGGTGGCCCGCGGCCGTGAAGGCCTTGTCGATGGCGATTTGGATCGAGGTCAATTTGGCCATGGGCATGCGCACGAAGTGCAGGAGTTGGAGCGTGCTGTCTACGAGGGCGATGTTGAAGTCTGCGGTTCGTCGTGAGTAGGAGCTCCCTTGTCTTTGTGCGAGACGGCACTAGAAAGCTCACCGATCCCCATTTGCTTCGCCTTCTCCTGCGCGCCCTCGGTCACGACCTTCGCGGCGTCGAGGGAGAGCGTGGGCAACTGCCGGGTAGCGGAGGCGGAGGAGGCCATGGTTGTTCTCGTCTTGTCGTTGGCCGGAGAGAAGGGTGATGAGGACAGTGGTGGCACTCCGTCGACTCTCCTACTATCAGACCTACGAGACATTCCGGCTAGCGAGGTACTTGTCGTAGTAATATAGATGGCACGTCGTTGCTGCGTACCGTGTCCCATGGGGTCGCCGAGCTAGATGCCCGCACGGCTGCTGCGGGCTTGGCGGGGCTCGGGGACGCTGGTATGTTTTGCGGAACACGCATGTCCACCGCAGCCGACGAGGGACGGAGGAAGATGATACGAGTGTACGAGGAGCAATCCACGAATCGGGAGGGGACATGGTCTTCACATGGATGCCGGCGGTAGGGTGAACTGCTTTCCACTAAGTATCACTGTCGGCCGTTGATCGATATGCGGTAGTTGAACGGGTATGTTTTACACCGACGCCTTGCCCACCCCAGCTCCCATGCCACCATGTCCAGCTTCCTATCGTGATCCCCCCTTGGCGTGGTCTTGACTGGTTCTAAAGCCGCAGCGCCTCCCCCCATCTATGCATACATGCTGTGCAGCTAGCCGGTGCGGCATGGTCGGTACACTGTGCGGCGCCGTACAGTATCCTGGTCCCACCTCGTCCTGCTGGTGTGGTGCCGATGGCTGCGCCTGGACCTTGAATGGAACATTATAGGAAATCGGTATCGAAGAGGTAACCTGATCTGTAGCCGCTCATAATGCCAGGGAATGTTGCGATCAGAGTCCAAGCAACGGCCGGTAATAGCCGGTCAGGATGAGCTATGAGATGAGGACCGAGCCCAAATCCGAAGCATGTGCAAGGGGTTGAATCCGCGCATCTGTTGTTGGTCGAAGGATGGTCGCGCCGTGTTGAGGCGCGAAACCCCTGGAGAGAAATACAGACTCCAGAGCTCGCGGGGACTGCAGGTGGAGAGATCGCGTACGTGCGTCAGGCACGCTTTGGACCTCTGTCGCGTCTTCTTGCACACAGCGCACGTTAGCACTCACAGTATCGGGTAGTGGAGGAGAAGTTGCGCGGTTCACAACTCTTCATCTGTATCCACTTTCCGCTCGGCCTTGACTTCTCGACTCGAAATCGCCTGCCGCAACTCCTCCATCGTTGACTCTGTTTCGGCTGGCGCCATCGCTGGCAAGGCGTTATTGCCTTGTGGGTCGATTGAACGGCTCAATACCGCCTGCCGTATCTCCTCCATCGTTGACTCTGTTTCGGCCGGCGCCATCGCTGGCAAGCCGTTGTTGTCGTGTGAGTCTTTTGAACTTCCCTCCATAGTCGACTCTGTGGCCGCTGATGCCGCTTCCGGAAAAGCAGTCTTGGCTTGCGAATCGAGTGACGCTCCATCCATCGCCGAGTCTGCGGCCGCTGAAGTCAACGCTGATGCGGGGAAGACATTATTGACTTGTGATTCAAGCGAAGTCCCCTCCATCGTCGACTCCGGGGCCGCCAACGCTGATGCTGGCAAGACATTGTTGGCCTCCGAGTCGTTGGTATGCGACTCGTCGATGAACATGGCACTATTAATGCCAGACATGCTCGACCGGTGGCGCTTGAACGGACTGCCTATGGTCTCCGGTACTTGGTCGGTCGATAACAGTGCTGCACCATCCGGGGGCGTGCCGGCATTGGCTGACGTCGAGTTCACCGACTGTGGCGTCCCTGCCGGAGGTGAGTCGGAGTTCCTCAGATGTGGTGACTTTCGGATCGACCCGGGTTCGTTCAGTGATGCGGCTGAGTGTTGTCGTTTGAGCTGTGTATCACGTTAAAAAGGTTCCGTCATTGCACCACCAGCAGCGCTTACCTTGATCTTTTGGACACCCTCCGCGAGCTCGCCCTGCCGTCTCGCATCCTCGGGCGATAGTAATGTGCCGTTCTCGTCTTTGATCTCAAGGTCCTCCTTACCGTTCGGTATCCGCCCATCGTCCTCGTCATCAGCGTCACTGTCCATAGCATCGGCGTCCTTGGCCTTGGCGTTCTGCTTTGCATTTGTTGCATCACGATAGCCTGAGAATCCCACTGTGCCACCTGCTTTGAGTGGGCCTAACTTGGAGAAGTCTGGACCGGATGCTTTCCGTTTCGTCACCACGGGGGATTGTTGCGTCTCCGACTTCGCGACGATGCCCATCTTCTGCAGCTGCTTCTCGCCCCGGTAGAAGAAGGTGAAGACGGCATATGGCGACTCTGGCGGACCCAAGCCGGTCACGGTCTGCGTGCTGATAGATTTCGGATCGAGGGTTTTCGGTTTCGCAAAGCTCGTCGTGTGATCCACGTCACCATTCCCGCCGCCATCTCCGTTGGATGCGCCGTTTTGGCCTGTGCCGTCGTCGTCGTCGTGCGCGTCGAACTGCGGCGAATATTCTCCCCGCTTGATCTCCCCACTGGCGAGCACGCGGAAAAGCGCGACTTTGATCTGACCTGCTGCCTCCGGCTGCGGAGGTTCATCTTCCGAATCCGAGTCCGACGAAAACAGTCCGCTCTCGTCCTTGATGTCCTCCACAGGCGAGCCGCTCTCGCCGCCGTACCTTAGTACACCGTCTCTGTCGAGCCTGCGGATGCTGCTGCTCTTGGCATCCTCATCATCACTGCTCTCGTCATCCCTCTTCTTCCGCCGCTTCTTCTCGAGCCGCCTCTGTCTCCGCTCTATGCGTTCAGCCTTATCTTTGCTGCCTTCGAGGTCCAAGCCGTCCAACCACCTCTCAAGCCCCACCTCCCTGAACAGAAACTCGCGCTCCGCCAAGCCTCCGCCTTCCGACTGTGGGACACTCACCCACCGTGAGTTGACCCAAGTTTCCTCGCCTCGCCGCAGCAGCGTCGCTACCTCTTCCTTGGCTCGGCCGTCAAAGTAGATATACGCCGCGATTGTTTCATTCGGGTTGCTGGTGCGCGGGGTGTATGGTGGGATCGTGGCGCCATACCGTCCTCTTTCGCTCGTGTAGCCCGGTAATCCACCCACCACGCGCGGTCTAGGCTCCGGATCTGCCAACGAGGGCGTTGGTGTTGAGTAGGGTACGTTCAGTCCAGGCGTGAGGAGCGTGATCGAGATGGCGAAGGTGGACTGCTCGGGCTTGCCCGTCAACGACCCCTCAGGTACTTTCGCCGGCGGCACTGGTATGTAGGAGGAGATGCGTGACGCGCGAGCCTGCTTCTGAATCGAGTGCTCCGCGATTGGACCGTTTGGCGTGTGGATGCTGACCGCAAGGCCCTTGAAGCAGGGCATCTTGCGGTCCTCGTCGGGCGGCGCTGTAAGAAGTGGTGGGTGTACCTTGGTCGGCAAGGGTAGAACTCTGCAATGTGGTTAAAGGAGATCTAGTGACGGTTCTCGTCAGGCGTAGGAGCTCCGGAGACGATGTAGCCAGACTGTCGGCGATGGTTGACACCCACGTGATCTTCACGTAGCGAAGGCGAGATCCATCAGTGACCACGGCGTCCAAGGCGCATAAGCTGTTTTTGCGCTGACCGACAGACGCTTGCTGCGACGTCGCGGTGAACGTCAACTTCTGCTAAATCCAGCTATACCCACGAACGGAGCAACACAACGCGCGTTAGCAATATGTCTCATGTGACGTATCAGTAGGAGGATGTGACCCTCGCGGCTCTGGCGCGGTAGATCCCGCCAAGCGCGACGACAGGTAACAATTATCAAAGTACTATGTGTACAAGCGATGTTGCTATCATCACAACCGTGGTACAGTGCTTCTACGAATGTCAAGAAACTCTTGCACACACATCATCGGAGGTGTTCCCATCTCTCCTAACCTTCCTCCCGCCATGACCACAGCTTAGCACGGTTCTACGAGCCATGCTTTGACCGCCAGACCTATCAGAAAGCCGTGGACAGGTCTCGGCCGCATTGTTCAAAGCTCTTGTAAAGCTTTGCTTGCCAGCATGCCGCTGCCTGATTCTTCAAAGGTGCTACTTGACCTCGCTCCACCCCTTGCTCTGCTTGCCGCCATCGACCATCACACTCTGAGGACTCTTTGCACCCTTACCGCTGTTCGCCTTCTTGCACGCGAGCTTAAGCTCTTCGACGAACGAGTACACGTCCATGAAAGTATTGTACAGAGGCGCGGGCGCCACACGGATGACATCCGGCTTCCGCTCATCGACAACCACGCTCGCTTCCTCGAGACTCGCCATCACGGCGTCCAGCAAGCCAGGTTTGAGCAAGACGCTCAACTGTGCGCCTCTTTGAGCCGGGTCCAGAGGAGTGACGATGCTGAAACAATGGCCGCTTCCGGAATCGTCCTGTTCTTTGGCGAGTTGTTCCAGTAGATCTTGAAGATACTTCGTTTGCTTGAGACTCTTTTCTCGTAGTTGCGTCATGCTCGTCTTCTTGAAGATGTCCAAACTCGCCCTGACAGCCGTGGTATCAGCAACCGATGGGTTGCTCAGTTGAAAACCTGCCGCGCCTGGGATGGGATGAAACTGGTTCGTCATGGCGAACCGCGATGACTTCGATGACCCCCACCACCCTGACAAGCGGGGCCGATAGTCCAGGTGTGTCTGCCCGTCCTCCCGTGTCTCCTTGACCTGACCGTGCTTCTCGTGGACAAAGCAGCCTCCGATCGAGCCGGGTCCGCAGTTGAGGTATTTGTACGTACACCACGCCGCGAAGTCGACGTTCCAGTCGTGCAGTTGCAAGGGAACATTGCCGGCGGCATGCGCGAGATCCCAACCGACTGTGATGCCCTTGCTCTGAGCATGAGTGGTGATTGTGCGGATGTCAAAGAACTGCCCGCTGTAGAATTGGATGCCTGGTAGAAGGAGCAGGGCTGCGCTTGAAGCATGTTGGTCGATGATGGAGAGTATGTATTCGGTCGAAAGTATTGGAGAGTCTTCCGCTTTCGGTTCAATCAGTACCGTCGCATCGGCAGGAGCCAGGTTATGGTGGCGGATATGTGATTCCACCGCGTACTGCTGGTTGTCAGCAAGCCCTGGTCTACTGCGTTACAGTTTTAGATGGAATAACCTACATGATCCGAAGGGAAGGCCTTGCCCTCGAGAATGATCTTATACCTTTCCTTCGTCGGTCGGTAGAAGCTTGCCATCATCAAATGCAGGTTACCGGTCAAGGTCTGCATCACAGCAACCTCAGAATCCAAAGCACCCACCACTTTTGCCATGTCCGGCACAACATCATCGTCGACGTTCAACCACGGTGCAAGGTCACTGTCCTCGACCTCCGTGAAGTGGCCATATACGCCCTTGGTAGCCCAAATGTCGAGGTATTGCTGCATGTACTTTGACGTGAGCTTCGGCTGCAGTCCAAGGGAATTGCCACAAAGGTAAATGCTGGGCTCGTTCGCGCCGGCCTCTTCAGGTGGCGACGGGGCGATGGTTTTGCGCCTGAGATCGGCTTTCGATGGGATCACGAAGCTGTCACGGAGATGACGCAAAGGATCTTGTGCATCTTGTCCGGCAGCGTAGGCCTTTGTATGCGGGTTGGTGGACGCCATGTGCCCGACTGGTGTCAGCAGATAAGTTCGCGTCGACTGTTGGAAGAGCTTTGCAGTGACACAGTACGCCGATCTGAGCCCAAGACCACTCGCAAATGTGAAAGCAGTGTTTCGATTCAACGAGGTTGATGCTGATGGAGATGGGAATTGTCGATGACAAGCGACAGCGTGATGGGAAAGTGAAGTTCGGAGAAGGCTGCAGGTGAATCGCTCACTACCTGACATACATCGTCGGTCTACCAGCGCCTACTTCGGCCCAGTTCCAGCCTTCGCTTTCACGTTACCGTTCATGTTGCTTTCTCGTGGAATAGTGAACGGCTCGACTGTATGAAGCGATCTTTCCTTGATACCCGCGCATCGTGACACGGTCAGCCACTGAATTGATCAGTGATGTTGTCGCATGCGTCAGGCGGAAAGATCCGAGAGCTCCAGCGACCCTATTGACGCCTCATCCGTCCATCACTCTATCCTACGACTCTCTCGTCAACACAACCGCCTAGAAGACCTATTCCCTACGAAGACGCGCCCAGCACCGGCGCGGATGTCGATACAAGTCTATATAGGACACACCGGGCAGCGTCTTGCCCTTGATCCAAATACAACCAGCACAGTCGATGCGCTCCGCTCGTGGATCGCGCAGCATGGTGCCATCCAAACCCGCAGCCAGATCCTGCTTACCACCCAAGGCAAGCAGGTCAGGGCGCAGACGCTGCTGACCGAGACCGAGCTGTTCGTGTTCGACTCGAGCCGGCTGGATGCGAAGAGCGCACGGAGCCCGTCCAGCTCGGGCCTTGCCAGCCCGTCCGCTTCTCACTTCAACCCCGGAACTGCGCCCGATACGATCACGAACCAGAATGACCTGCAGGCATGGCAGAATCTCTTTCGCGTCCGTAAGAGCTGGGCTAGCGCCCTGCTTAACGGATGCGACTCGCGAGCCAAGCAGGCGGAGAAGTATCAGGATGAGCAGGCGATCATAGAGCGGAGTTTAGGGGTGGCGGTCGCCAGCTTGCAGCAGCACGTCAAGAGCGCTGAGCAGAAGTACGCTTCTGCGGAAACGTGGGCAGAAGGGCTGTTGCAACAGCAGCATGCGCAAGTCGGCAACTGGGAGCAGCACTTTGACAGTCTGCGGAGCCTTCCCGGACGAACCGAGTTCAGACGCTTCATTCAACCTCCTGTTACCCCGAGTACATGGCGTTTGTCGCAGCAAGGCAACATCACGACACTGCAAGGTTTCGTTGATGGGGCTGCTATGAAGAAAGCTGCTACAGATGCTCAATCGCTGATGAACGGCTTCGCCGACAATGTCCACAAGATCCATAATGGGCTGGAACAGGTCACAAGCGCAAGCGGGGACCTCTTGCGGGCGGTCGGCCAAATCGATGCTAGGTCGACAACCCAGAGCAACTCCGAGGCATCGCAGCTTCTCGAGGAGATCACGATTGTCGTCAAGAAGATGGCTTCCGACCTAGAGCACGTGCAGTCTTTACCGAGGACGCCGCAGTCAACTTCTCAAGCATCCAAAATGGCCCTACTGCATACGCGCAACTATCTACCAAATCTCAGTGATTACTGTCAGGAGATGAACGAGCTCGTACAGCGTTCGCGGCAACAGAGACACAGCGCGGCCGAGATCGCGCAGGATCACATGAGGGCACTGTCAGCTGTTGAGTCACTGCTTGCCGAGCTTTATGCGGACATGAAGAGTTTAGGGCTGCCGCAAGATGAGCAACAGGCATTTGCGATGCTGAACGTGATGACGCGCCTTCCTGCCGTATACGGTCACTTGCTCGTGGAGTCTGTCAGGAGGCGTGAGTGGGTTGCGAAGATGAAACGTGACTCCGCGACGTTGCAAGAAGAGGCAGCCACGTATCAAGAAGAGGAGGACAAGCGACGCAAGAAGTGGATACGTTCGGTTGAGGATGTGATAAGCATGGACGCCCTACAAAGCAACGTCCTCGGCATCGAGCTTAATCTGCAAAACGAAGGAGGGAGCTGGCCGATGGTTACTCGAGAGGAGTTACAGGAGTACCTCACTGTTCTGCGGGATGTGTACGGTCAAGGCCCCGTCACTGACGACGTGGAGCAGGCGATCAAAGATCTTGATAAGCCGACAAGAAAGCAGATCAAGCACGCAAGGGCCTTCAAGAACGGCAGCATGCATGAGGCAGCGTTCGGCGACACCTCGCTCTTGCTACGCGGCGATGAAAAGCACAAGAGTCTTCGTGAGACGAATGTGCGGCTCGAAGAGGATCTACGGGCTCAAAGAAGCCGAGTGCGGAAACTTGAAGATCTTTTGCACAGGCAGTCACAGATGAACCGCGTCAGCACCGGCGACATTTTCGGGCCGCAGAGTGGCGCGTTCATGGATCGCATTACGGGCCCTGTCGGTCCAACAACGCCTCAGCCTTCTGATGACCTCTCACGACACAATTCGCTTGCCAAGCATCGCCGGCTGTCGACCACGCAAGCGGTTGAAGATAAAAAGCTGGCTCGGCGCGTCGTTGACCTTGAAGCCGAGCTAGAAGCTGCCAAAGCCGAAGTGACCAGTCGCAAAACTTCGGACGCTGAAGCGCAGAAGCAAGTCGAGGATGCAGTGTCCACGAAGCGAGATCTCATGGAGAATATGGAATCTCAGCAACGGGAGTTCGCGAATGAACGCCGGACGCTTGAGCAAGAACTGAGGGAGGCGAAGGAGCGTACAGAAGAAGTCGAGAACGAGCTCGACCGACTGGCAGGATCCCGGGACGACGAGCGGACCGGCAATGACGCCAGGATCGCCGCTCTTCACGACGAGGTTGCGCGCTTAAAGGAGAGTAACCAGTGTCATGCTGCTCGCGCTGCCTCCGAACATGACGCTTACAGCACCCTGGAAAGGAAGCTTGGGCTTGCAGAGACGGCTCGAGCCAGAGTCGAGGAAGAGTTGCGGCAGGCGCAGATGGATCGCGAACAGAGGCAAGAGGCGGACGCGGAGCAGCTTCAACTTCTCGCCACGGCACACAGCTATTTGTCTCCCCATGCTGAAGCTCCATGTGGATTTGTCGCACTTTCGGCGACGCTCGGAGAGTTGGCACGCAAGTCAGCGGCGCATGTCAAGGATCTGACCGACGCCGTGGCGTTTGCGAAGTCCGAGAACGAGTCTCTACGGACCAGCAACGAGCGGCAGAAGACTGAGCTTGTTAGAGCAGCGGAGACACTGTCCGAAATAGAGGCTCGAGAGCGACAGCTTGAGCAGACGCTCGCGGCTGAGCGGGCCAAATCCACAACCTTAGAGCGCCGACTCGATGACGAACAGGAGCAGCTTCGCTTACTGCGCGAGGAATTCGCAGAAGGCGAGACTGGCTCTGAGGTTCTACGTCGGCGGATTGCTGAGGAAGAAGAGAAGGCCGGCAGGTTAGCTTCTGAGCTCGCGGAGACCAAGTCACGTGTCAGTAGTATGGATTTTGAGCTCACTCGCCTTCAGATGAAGCGTAAGTCATATGACGCTGCGGCGGAGGCCATGGCCGAGCGCTCAGGGAAGCGGGCCGAGCGTGCGAAAGAGGTGTCGCAGAAGCTGTACGCTACGCATTCTCGTCTGAGCCGCGTCTTGGAGCGCATCGGCCTTGCGATATCGTATCAAGATGATGCGATGGTGGTGGAAAGGGCTTCGAAGATGGGCGCCAGCACTAACATCGTCGATACGCGCGCCCAGCTCGACCGCACTTTGTCCTTGCAATCACCGCCTCCCACACGGAAATCATCAGCGGCAGACGACACACCAGATCTCTCGAGTGTCATGTGGCCTGACGCGCAGACAGCGGAAGAGGAGACCGCGCAGTTCGAGGCGTACCTGCACCACATCTCACGCTTCAACGTCGATACATTCAACGAGGCCGTCGTCAAGCGCCTACGCGACTTCGAGTACACTGCCAGAAAGTACAACAAGGAGGCTCGTGAGTCGACGAAGCGTGCGGACGCCTACAAGGAGCGCTCTGTCAAGGTCAAGAACGAGGCTCATGCGAAGATCGCGGTGAAGGATTTCAAGGAAGGCGACCTCGCCCTGTTCCTGCCCACTCGCGGACAGGCGAAAGGCGCATGGGCTGCCTTCAACATCGGCTGTCCCCACTACTTCCTAGCCGAGAAGGAGGGCATGCGCCTGGGCAGCAGAGACTTCATCGTGGCCCGAATCGCAAAAGTGGAGCAGAAGGTCGTGGACCTGAGCCGGTCGATCCCCTCATCGCAGACCGACGGGCGCAGCGTCCACGAAGGCAGCGACGCCGCCTCCTTCTTCGCCGACGAGAACCCCTTCGACCTTTCCGACGGCCTCACCTGGTGGATGGTGCACGCGACCGAGGAACGCGGCGCCGGCGGCGCGCCCGCCACCCCGGGTCTGGGCAAGAGTACCGTCGCGGCGGCCAACGTGGACGCCAAAGGCAGCATCCGCATCAAAAGGAACAACAAGAGCGACGACGCCAGCAAGCATCTTAACAAGAGCCTGGACAGCAGACGCAGCTCCTCGAATTCCAAAAAGGGCGTCGCTGGGGCTATCGTACCGACCATCGCCGGGAGCCCCACGATCGGGCAGACCGCCGTCGACATCATCCCCGGCTCCACTCGCCCTGGGTCGGAAAGCCAGACCTCGCTGCGTCCGCCACCGATGGCAGGCGGCAGCGACAGTAATAACAACACCCACAACGGGCTGGGCATCATCGCCGTCACCGATCCCCAGCCCGACACGGCCGACCAGGTGCGCAAAGAAGACCTTTTGTGGGGCGCATAACATCCATCTAATCACGTGAACCCTAGATCCCCCGCAAGCGTTCCTCCACCCCAACCCGTGACAAGTCCAGAGGTGCGTCACCGAGCCACCACGACTACAACGACACCGACAACAAAGCCCGCCAGCGCTCAAAGTCGCCGTCGAAATCCATCCGCTCGCTGCAACGCCACTTGCTCCTCGACCCGCAGCAGTCGTCGCCAGCGAAGTCTCCTGCGAAAGGAGGCAAGCAGGGGGGGTGGGAGTCGCTGTGGCAGGCGGAATTTTCGATTGAGAGTCCGTCGAAAGGGGGCGGGGCGAAGTAAACCCCACTGAAAGAGTATAGAGAGAGAGTTCGGTGTTTCGTTCTTTGAGCGTGGGCGTTTTTGGGGAGTGGACCTACATTCAGGACGAGGGAAGATTGGATTGCATAGCGTTGGTGGACGGTGAAAGGCGGCACTTTATTCTTCCATTCTCTTTGCCGTGGTTCTTGTGTTTTGCAATACTACCTAAGTATCCGCGGATATCTATCAACATGCACTTTTCCTCGGGCCACGACGTCTGAGAAAACCAGCATCGTGTCCATCCCCTCCCGTCCAGCCTCGTAGGTCAGTGAACTTCCCCGGGTTCGCGCGATGAACAACACTCAAGTCTTGACATCCGGCTCCGTGCGCCCGACGAACTCCTGCAACTTCAACAGCTCCACGGCCATGGCGACGTTGTCCTTGAGGTACTCCTGCGCGTCCAGCCCGTACTTCTTCTCGTCCGCCTCGTGCTTCTCCACGTACAGCCGGATCGTGGCGCCCGAGCTGCCGGTGCCGGACAAGCGGACGACGATGCGGCTGCCGTCGTCGAATTTCACGTAGATGCCCTGGTTCTTGCTCACGCTGCCGTCAAGGTCGGTGTAGGAGAAGTCGTCGGCCTCGAGGACTTTGCGCCCGGCGACGGTGGAGCCGAGGAAGGAGTCGCGTTTCGTGGTGATGAGCTCCTTCACGTGCGCGACCATCTTGTTCGCGCCGTCGGACTCGCAGCCCTCGTAGTCGTAGCGGGTGAAGAAGGTGCGGCCGTAGGTGTGCCAGAAGTCGTGCTGGATGCTCTTGATGCTCGGGGTTTGCCCCGTTTGCTGCCCGACGCCGGCGATGATGTTGAGCCAGGCGACGATGGCCCAGAGCCCGTCCTTCTCCCGGATGTGGTTCGAGCCCGTGCCGAAGGACTCCTCGCCGCAGATGTTCATCTTGTCGGCGTCGAAGAGGCCGCAGAAGAATTTCCAGCCCGTCGGCACCTCGTAGCTCTCGAGGCCCTTCTTCTTGGCGACGAGGTCCACGGCGCCCGAGGTGGGCATGGAGCGGGCGAGGCCGTAGACGCCTTGCTTTTTGAAGTAGGGGATCAGGTCGGCGTAGTGGGCGATGATGGCCAGGGAGTCGCCGGGCGAGACGAAGGAGTTGGCGCCGTAGATCATGTTGCGGTCGCCGTCGCCGTCGGAGGCGGCGCCGAAGTGCACGCCGTTCTTGTCGACGGCCTCGACGAGCGAGTGGGCGTAGACGAGGTTGGGGTCCGGGTGGTGGCCGCCGAAGTCGGGCTTCGGGACGCAGTTCTGCGTGCTGCCCTTCTGCCCGAGCTCCTTCTCGAAGATGTCCACGCCGTAGTTGCCCGTCACGCCGCTGAGACCGTCGAAGAGGATCTTGAAGTTGGAGTGTTGCTTGAGAAAGGATTTGATCAGGTCGAAGTCGAAGATGTCCTTGAGCATGTCGACGTAGTCCTTGGTGCTGTGCACGATTTCCACCTCGAGCGGGCCGACCTTTTGCGTGCCGATCTTGCTGAGGTCGACGTCCGGGATGTCCATGATCTTGTACGATGTCAGAGACTTGGAGGTCTCGTAGATCTTGTTCGTGACGCCCTCCGGCGCCGGTGCTCCGTTGGCCAGGTTGTACTTGATGCCAAAGTCTTCAGTCGGTCCACCGGGGTTGTGGCTCGCCGTGAGCAGGATGCCTCCCGTGGCCTTCTTGATGCGGATCAAGTGCGAGGCCGCCGGTGTTGACATGATGCCATCCTGGCCGATCAGGAGCTTCTTCACACCGTATGCCGCACCGATCTTCGCAATCAACTGCGTGACCTCTGGGTTCCAGTACCGGCCGTCGCCGCCGATGACGAGGTAGGAGCCATCGACGCCCTCGGGGATGGAGAGGAGGATGGAGGCGACGAAGTTCTCGGAGTAGTTCTCTTGCTGGAAGACCTTGACCTTCTTTCGAAGGCCGGAGCTGTGAGTACGCTGTCAGATCTGTTTATCCTTGACGGTTTTGGGGAACATTTGTTCCAGTCAGTGCTCTCAACGGGTGGCTTTCAAACCAGTAGCAAAGATGTGTCACCCATGCTAGACAGGTTTGCTTGATAAAGATGTGTAGGTACTGCCCAATGGCTCGACTGACGGAAAGGGAAACATTCCACTTACGTTCCCGGCTTCTGGTCCTGGAAAGGCTTGGTCTGAACCGTTCTGGCACTCATGATTGCGGGATAGAAGTCTTGTTGATATTGGGATGTGCTGGAGGATCAGGAAGTCAAAGAGGTTAGGAAGACGAAGCAAAGAAGCTCAATCACCATCAATTCATCAACCAAATCGCCCCTAACCAACGCACCCGGGTCCCACCCCCACCATACAGAACACCCCGCCATCACAGGGAAATCCATCACACAAAACCAATCACCTTGTCCCGGTCAGACGATGCGGCGGAAACAATATATTTACCATAAGGTATACATCTGAACTTGGTGATGAGAAGACAACATGAAGGCTCGCAGCAGAGAGTGATGGAGGTTGAGAGACACGAATTGCATCTCTACACATAGTTTCCCGACGAGTATCGCCACGCCACCCAACACCAAACGCTCCAAATACCAGGCACAACCAATGTACCAAAACACACACACAACAGACGGCTGGGATCAAGCGATATCGAAACTCGTCCCACACCCACAACTGCTCTTCGCCCCGGGAATCCCCGTCACCTTGAACTGACTCCCAATCAACTCCATCGTATAATCAATCCTACTCCCCTTCAACAACCCCAAACTCGCCTCGTCCATGACCACTTTCGCCCTATACTCCCCGCCAGCACCCTCCTCATCCTCAAACACCGTGTCCCCCTCCGCATCGACCTCCGTCGCACTGACCAGACTCATCAGGTACTGAAACCCATGACACCCGCCCGACTCGACGCTCACGCGCAGCGCGAGGTCCGGGTTGCCGTCTTGGCTCGAGATGGCTGCGAGACGGTGCGCGGCGCGCGGGGTGATGGTGATGGTCATGGCGTGGCCGTCGTCGTCTTGGCGGGGGTTGGCGATGGCTTTGGCGGCGTACTTGGAGGTGGTGGAGGAGAGGGATCTTCTCGAAGGTAGAATGCCTGTTCGTGTGTTGAGGGAGGGATTATGTGGTGCTGCTGTTTGCGCGCTCGTCTCAATGACGTTCCGGCGTCGTCGCCATGAAGGTGCGAGGAAATCGAGGAACAGTGGCGTTGGCGTGTGGAGGGTTCGGCGCTGCGGGCCTGGTCGGCAGGATGTTCGAGACGCTCTCGCGCATGTTGATCGCGTTAAGGTACGGAGGCAGAGATCGGGCAGGATTGTTGATGCCATGGCGGGCTTGTAGGAATCGATGGTGTTGCGGATGTGTAAGTACAGGTATGTTCGTTTCGAGGTGAGTGACTTCAGAGCGGCCAACGGGATCTGCCGAGAAGCCGAATACTCTACAACGCCACCCACATGTACGCCGCTTCCTCTGAAAAGTCCAATTAAGTCGCAACCATGTGTACACGCTCACAAGGTAGATAGTAGAGTGCGCTTCGCAATAATGCCAACAATGCTTTGTAGTACTGCACAACTATTTGCCATTACTCTCAGACTCTTCCCTCGAAAGGGTGATGTGCTCTCCTCCCGATTCAGACGCCCGATGCCCTCTCCAGTATAACCCTCGCCATATCCACAAAAAGGACAGAAAACTCGCCATACCCAATAAACAACGCCGCACTCACCACGCAATGCATCGAATGCCAACCCTTCCCCTAATATAAACCATTCTGTTCTCCTCCCAAGTCCCATCACCACAGCCCCGCGACCCCACCAAACCAGCCGAAACTGAGCACCGTGAGCGCCGCCATGCCCAACATAAACCCCATCGTCTGCCTCTCCATCGCCCCCATCGCCCCACTGCACGTCGCGCAGACGTAATCCGCAATCGGCGTGTACGGCTGCGGCACGTACATCCCGAACGTGAACTGACTGTACGTCGCCAGGTACCCGGGCGAAGCCGTGGCGTCGACCGCCTTGGCCGCGTCGTGGATGATGAGCGTGTACTTCTCCGTCAGCAGCGGGACGGTCGCCGTGGCCTGGTAGGCGCCCGTGTCCCAGACGACGGAGCCGCTGGGCCCGGAGATGGACTGGTTCATGGCGAGGGTGTAGGTGGCCTGGTTGACGGCGCAGGAGGCGAGGACGTCGACGGCCGAGGGCGTCACCGACAGCGAGGTGTAGTTCCACGCGAACGTGACGTGGTCTTTGATCTTGTAGTACGAGGCCACGGCCAGCGCGCTCGGCGTGATCATCGCTACGCCGCCGGCCGGGGCTTGCGGGTCGATGGACACGTGGCTGGACGTGGTCTTGCTGCCTTTGCCCGTGTCCGTCGCGGAGCCGTTGCCGTTGGCTTGGCCTGTCGTCTTACCCGCCGAGTCCGTCCCTGTTGCGCTCGCATCGCCGTCCGTCGCCGTGGCGGATGTGATGGTTGTGGCGGTGTTACCTTGCGTGCCCGTATATGACAGATCGTATGTCGTCGCCGGCGCTCGCACCTCCAGCGGTGCGACCTGTCGCTTCAGTGCCTCGAGCGGCTGCCATACGGATGCTAAGGAGGTTGAGGCGAGGAGAAGAGCGGGGGCGAGGAATCCAGTGGGCCGCATGGCGACGACTCGGCGTGTATGGACCCAACAAGCAGAAGCGGCCGGTCCTCACAGTCGTGATCGTGGGATCTCTCGTGCGAGATGGTATGCGTGCGAAGAAGGTGGGTTCGGTGTATTCGCGTCCCTTGCTATTATTAGGCCTTCGCCTCGTGGCACTCCCGAACGCTCAAAGGACAGTATGAAGCGAATGTATCGTGGCTCAACAGTCGGGTACGAAGTCGAGTGAGGGTCGATGAGGAAGGATTATAAGACGGTAGTGTGAGGATAGCAAGGCAAGGTATGTGTGTGTACTCAAGAGTAATCGTGTTGAATGAGCAAAAACATCGTCCATGCGCCTCATGCGTTAGCCCACTCTTCTCCGCATCACACATCATCAGCCATCCCTGACAACGCCCTTAGTTCATGTGGCGACGACGATGAGGGGTTTCCAAGATTGTAATTATAACACAACAACAAACGGCCAGTCTACATGCCTCCCCGACTACACTTCACAGCACGATATCTGTTGGACCGATCCCGGTCGAGATCGCAGAGAAGATACTGTAGCAACGCGTATAGGGTTCGAACGAACGGCGCCAGACAACCGTCTCGGGTAGATCAACGCCACACGCGCGACCTGCATCTGCCTCTACTTTGTTCGCCCTTCGTCAGATTTCCAGTGTACAGCGTCAAATGGCATGATACAACCGTGACCCTACACCTTGCATCTGGGTCTACATATCAGAACCGAGAACCGAGAACCCGGCAGAAATGTCGACACTTACTTGACATCCTCATTCCTCTGCAGTTCCCTGTGCAAGCGTTCCTTGGGCGAGATGTACACCTTCCTCCCGTGAACAAGGTAGTACACCGTCGAGAACAAGACCATGAACCCCCACAATAGCACGCCCCAGTTCATCGTCGCCGCCGTCGTGGGCGTCACACCCGGAAACAGCGTGAAGACGAAGATCGGGACGAGGTAGCAGAGCGCCAGAGCGTTGATCACGATCCCCCAACGCCCGAGGGACCAAGCGGCGGGTGGGAGCGTCTCTCCGCGGAGGCGCTTGAGCAGGACGCAGCTGATGCAGATGGTGTAGGAGGCCAGGAGCGAGGCGAGGTCGAGGGCGAGGATGGCGTTCAGAGCTGCCGTGGAGCCGATGTTAATCAGGGAGAGTAAGATGCAGACGACGAGGGAGATGGAGATGGCGTTGAGGGGGATGTTCCATTTGGGGTAGATCTGTCGGCGAGCAGCGTCAGCATGAGTATCCTACTCAGGAATAATGTGAATGACTCACGTGGCGCACGAAGTTGGAGAACGGGACGCCGTTGTCTCTAGCGAAAGCCCAAATCTGTCGGCTCGCCGTCGCCACGCAAGCGATGACCGAGCCCGTCAGTGGCAGGATGAGCAGCAGAGACATGACGCTCGTGCCGGCGTAGCTATGTGTAGCATTGAAGAAGACTGCCAGGAAGGGGAAACCGGTTGTAGTGGTGGAGATCTCGTCCAGGTCGCCCATGGTGAAGATGAGGGTCACGATGATGATGAAACCGAGGGAGGCGTTGGCGTACTGCGACCACATGATGGCGCGCGGGAGAGAGCGAGCTGCGTTTTCGACCTCTTCAGCTGTACTTGTGTCAGTCAACCTGCCAGTGTACCGAGTTGTTGGCTTGCTTCAACTTACACATGTGGACGGCACTGTCGAAGCCAAGCAAGCAGAGTGTCAGTGGTAGAAGCCCGACTAACATCGAGAGACTGTCCGAAGGCCAGCCGCCTTTATTCGTGAGGCGAAAGAACGCATCGTGGGCGTTGTTCTTAGGTGCCATCGTCCAAAGGACAATGATCACGACGAGCAAACCAGCAAAATGCAGCACAGCCAAAGTACTCTCGACCAAGGGGAGCCTCCTCACAGCGAAGGTGTTGACAATTACGCAAACGGTCACTACGGCGATGGTCAAGAGCGTCCCGTGCCAGCGCTCGTAGACATAGTCCTCGTTATTCAGCTTGATCAGGCCTTGGATGATCGTACCGACGAGGAACCCGATACCAGTGATGGCGGATTGCCAACCGGTGAAGCAGAGCCAACCGACCATGTAGCTGAGGTATCTCTGTGTGCCAGCCGGCGCAAACTCCGACACCCAGTGGTACTGCCCTCCAGACGTCGGAGCCATGGACGCCATCTCGGCCAAGGAAGCATAGACGAGGGTATAGCCGACGACCACGATCAGGTAGCCCCAGAACATGCCGGCCGTGCCACCGTTGGTGACGATGGCGCCGATGTTGGCGAGAATGACTTCCTATAATTTCAGCGTCTCTCCTCAGCCACACACACTCGGGATGTCGGATTGGTTCATCATCGCGTTGTAGCGTACCCAGGTAACCATCAGCGTCGAGCCAAACCCCAACATGCTGACGAAAGTGAAGACACGCCGCACCTCTTGCGTGCGGCCGAGGACCTTCATCTGCAGCACGTCCGCTTCTGTACCGCGATACTGGACTGGTACAGACGCGGACTCGCTATCGGGAAGCTCGATGGCTTCGGCGGCGCGAGACGCCGAAGGGTTGCCGTCTTCAACCATCTTTGCTGCCATTATGTTACAAGCTGTCGGTTCCGAAAGACTCGATGACTTCAGCTTTTCAGGAAACGTGGGAAGTTCGCTGCGACGTAGGAAAGGTAGAGACAGAGTAGGGTACTCACATCCATACAAAGGAGGTAGAAGAGCAGAGAAAGCGAGCTTGAAGCAGCCGTGCAGCTCAAGTCGCACTACGGCAGGTCTCGCCTCGCCCACGGGTCTTGATTCGCAGGAATCTCCTTTCTCAACAGTTCTCGACACCAGGGGAGACTTGCACAGCTCACGGACGACACGTCTTACGCTGCCGGGCTGATGGCTCGCAAGCAGCATAGCCAAGCCCCTTTTCCTGTGATGAGTGAGTGACCACCTATCATCGGTACGGTTCCCTGTTCGCCGCGATAAGAAGGTAGCAAATGACCGCTGAAGGCTGCAGTACCCCTCAAAAGGCGGCTAGCCCCATCCTGCGACTGAGGTCGCTTTTGCAGCATGATAGCATGAACACGCGGTCTTTCATCCATGGAGTGATAGCCTCCGGATGCGTCCAGCCAGGCGAGGCTCGGCAGCATGTCGCATATCCATGTCACTGACGGTTGGCGAAATGTGCTGGCCCTGCTAGGGGGTTGGAGGGAGAGATGCGGTTTCGTCTGGGTTACGAAGCATCTCAATGCAGGTGGATTGGATTGTGACCACCGGCCCGAAACGGGACGGCACGACTGTCGGGGCTGGGGGATTGCTGACTAATGAAGGGTTCCCCGGCCGGTCCCCACAGGGCATGAGTCCAGTTCTCCAGCTGCGTGCGACTGTTTCAGCAACATTCTAAGAGATTGTCTGTACCAAGATGTCGACAGGGAGATGCAAGAGGAATAATCTATCGCCGATTGCCCAAAAGTGAGGTTCGATACTCCACCTCTTGCAATCGTGTCAGACGATTGAACGGCATCCAGCGGAAAGGAGAAAACGACAAATGCAGTCGCACGTGACGGAAACCACATGACCGAAAGCTCCAAGTAACACCCAAAGCAGATCACGACAGTACGGAAGTCAATACCGGGTCAATCTGCAGAAGACGACAGCAATGGATACAGTATATCTACCACTCCCACCACAAGCCAAAACCCCCCGTCTCAGCGCTCACGCCCACGGAGACCAGTCAATCCACGCGACGTTCCCGAATTCCCCGTCGGAGAACGGGTACTGGAAGACTTTCGGGGGCGTGGAGTAAGGTTCGTATTGCTGAGGCGTCAGTTCGATCGTGATGTTGCGGGCGGCTTGCCTCCCGGTCGCGTTGAAGCCGGGGCCGAACTGTGCGTCTTGGTGTTAGCAATGAAGGCATATCAGGGGTTCATGGGGTGGGAGGGACGAACGTCGTGGTATTCGGCCATTGTAGTATCTGTTCTCAAGCGTCAACTTTCCCCCTTTCGGCCTCAGAATCTTTAATGTCAACTCACTAGCATTAATCCTAGGATCCGTCGCACTCCACTGAACATACCCGCTCGGCCGGATACTGTCGTCGAGGTAGTTATTCGCGAAGACGGCCCGCATCTGCGCGTTCCACGGCCGGCCGAGCGCGCATTCGCCCGTGATGTTGAGCGTGCTGTTCGCTTTCACCACGTGGCTGTGGTGGATGTAGACGCCGTACTTGTTCACGAACGTCGTGTTGCTGCCCTTCCAGGCCGTGATGCCGCCGCCGCAGCCGCGGAGGAGAACTCGCGAGTCGGTGACCCAGAGGGTGCCGAAGCCTGGGGTGTTCTCGTGTCAGTTTTGCTGGTTCCTAGACGCAGAGCTTCCGCGCAGCTCGCGATCTGGTGGGCTTTTGCATCGACATGTGCTCGTAGGTGGTCACATACCGTAGAAGAAGTCGGTCTGCCCTCCGATCACACTGCCGTACATGTACGCGTTGCCGAGTTTTCCGATATACACCTACACACCAATCAGTCGGAATCGTTCACTCCGTCCATTTTTGCAAACCGCCTCACCGTATCTTGATAGCTCAAAAACTGGCTGTAATAAAACCCCGTATTCGCATAGCTAACACTGACCGCCAAACTGGGTCCCGCCGAGTACGGAAGGTAATCGTTGATGAAATTGAGATTGTACGTCCGAAAGTCGATATTACCAAAAGGCGTGTCGGCAGGGACGGGGTTCCCAGAAGGTCCGGAACCCGTGGTGCTGGCGTTGAAGTCCGGCGCGACGGTCAGCACGCTGGTGTACGCGTTGTCGTACGTGCCGGTCGTGTTGGTGCCCGTGGCGTTGTGCCAGATGATGTTGACCGTGTTTTTCGAGGCGTCGTTGGGGTGGGAGGTCTGGCCTAAGAGCGTCAGGGGATGCCGGCGGGTGACGTTGACTTGTTCGGTGTAGTTGCCGGGTAAGATCAGGACGGTGCCCGCGGCGGTCGTGTTTCCTAGGCTCGAGACGGCGGCTTGGACGCTGGTGAATTTCTCGTTCGGGCCGACGAGGAGGGTGCCGCGAGGGCAGCCGGAGAGGGGGTTGCGGGTGGGGGATTGGCATGCGGCGCGGTTGAAGGCGGAGACGGGGGAGGTGCTTGCGAGCAGGAGCGCGAGGAGGGAAGCTTTGAACATCATGATGAGGGAGAAGATCGTTTGCCGGAGTGTTCGTGATGCGTGATGAGAAAGGAGTCCAGGTTGAAGTCAGAAGGAAGCACTATACGGTACCTGCTGCCAGAGACGGAGAATCTACCTACGTCGACCGAGAGCCGCATGCGCTTAACATGGCATTTCGTGCCGTGGCTCATCTGTCAGAAAAACACCCGACATGGAGTCGAGAGTCAGACTGATGATGAGCGCGGAGAAAGTGGTTGCCGGGAGGAGGAGGATGCGGAGAAAGATGGATGTGGAGATCTGGGGTCTCATCTCAGGTGGGTCGATGGAGGAAAAGCAGAATGAGATGCCACCAATGACCTGAGTACACATCTGCATCGAGAGACGCGGACATCATGGACATTGATATTTCCACCAGATTGCACTGGTTTGTCCAGTACCTTACCTTATCAATTGTTCCATGCTACAATGTAGCCTGTAGGTGAACGTCCTCGAGACCGCGGTCTCGACACAGGTCGCCGCGTATGGCATTCGCCTGGCATGTGCTGTGAGATCAGACTCGTCGTCAAAGACCGCGACAGATCGGATTCGGACAACGACATGCTTGTATGTATATGTGCCAAGCGAAGAAAAACATCCAGAGTGGGTATAGCCGTGTGCGCCGCGCATCGTGTAAAAAAAACAAGAAACCATCACCCAAACCCCGAACGCCTCGAAGGGACTCCGCGTCCATCTTTCCTACGTCGAACCCCCGAACCCGAGAAGTCTCTTCCATCCCCACTGCGTATCCCCAGACCGGTCGACGATGCCAACGGAACCGCATTCACCCCGTGAAGAATCCCCTAGAGAACTTCACGCTCTTCTTCCACGGATTCCCGAATCGGACGCCCGCGCTCCGGACACTCGCCCCATCGGACGTCGGACTGTCGTCCAGCGGTGCCGGCGCACACGTGTACGACGGGGCGTTCTTGCGCGCGCTGGGCAGGACGTCCTGATGGCTGGTGGTGAGGTACAGATGCAACCGGTCGTTCATGTCGCGGGACCTCTGGCCCCGTTCGCTTTCCGCACTAGCGGACGTGCCGTACCGGGGCAGAGAGCTCAGCGTGCTGGCGCCGCTGCCGCTGCGGTGGGCGCGCGTGGCGCCGAGTTCGGGCGAGGTGGGCGATGACGAGGAGCTGCTGCCGGTGCTGCTGGCGGCGGAGGAGAAGCTGCCGCACAGGCGGTGGGTGGATGCGTGGATGCGTTCGGCGCTGCCGTCGTCGCACCACGGGCACGTCGGGGCCCGCGTCTCCCAGCCCTCGAGGCGGAGTTTCTCGGGGCAGTTGGCCAGG
>Ga0058704_10000206_pt1 | contig 32500 bp, 25 predicted proteins | sample AgamicMgSfe_FD_71363 | JGI IMG/M metagenome (GOLD analysis project Ga0058704, IMG submission 71363) | Agave microbial communities from Guanajuato, Mexico - Mg.Sf.e | ecosystem: Host-associated > Plants > Phyllosphere > Phylloplane/Leaf | place: Guanajuato, Mexico | collected 2012-05-30
CGCTTCGGCGACGCCAAGATCCCTTGCATCGTGCCGTTGATCGAAAAGGCCAAGGACTTCTTCCTCTGGCCCGTCTTCACCCTCTCCAAGCACGGCAAGTGGTCCACCGACCGTGTCATGCTGCTCGGTGATGCCGCTGTAAGCTACTCTTCCACTTCTGCACCACCAAGACCCTATATGGTACTAACGAGTCTACCACCAGCACGCCATGCCCCCGCAAGGCGAATCGACGGGCATCGTCTTCGAAGACACGGTCCTCTTCTCCCGCTGCATGACGCGCTGGATGGAAAAGGGCCGGCCGGGCAGCATGCGCGAGCCCTTCGAGGCCTACGAGAAGCTCCGCAAGGGCCGCATCGCCGACGCCTACGAGGAGTCGAAGAACGTCGTCAGCACCGTCTCCGACGCCGGGTGGGTCGGCCACACGATCAAGACTTACGTCATCCCCTGGTACCTTTGGTTCTCGCACGCCAACCGGGAGAAGCATTTCATTGAGGATGTGACGACGTCTGGTAAGTTCTGTAACCTCTCCGATCTCTTCTAGGGGTTCGAGCTGACGGTGTTTGCTAGATATCGGGTACTAGGACAGGAATCTACGAGGAAGAGTTGTCTTGAATGTGGGAAGTCTGCGCTGTACGGATGGGGCATGCTGCGTTAGTTCGATCTGGATTGGATATTTGGCGGCATTGGGGGTTAGAGCAAGGGGCGTTTGTGAGCAAGAGAGTTCGACGTGCGTTGATAATATAGGATAAACAGCGAGCGTTTCTCGTCTTCGATCTGGAGTCTGTTGTGTAAAAGCCCATTCAAAAGATCGGGTGCATCCCAGTCAAGCCTTCCTCGATCGAAGAAGCTGAATCGTGACTGGTAACAGCATGCCTTCTAATCGGACTCTTTTTATCGCATGCAAGATTCTGTTCCGACGAACTTATTCTTACTAACGCATCCTCGCGCGTGGAAGACGAATGTTCTCACCCACCGATATGAACGCCTTTCACGTTACGATCTCAAACGGATCACGGGAGAAGTACTGTAAAGTAGAAGAACGAGCGGAATATCCATGCATGAGAAAAGACGTGTTCGTCTTACGCCGGAAGCGCTGCTCACCACAATGTAGGACGCGCACCCGTCGGGTGTGAGGACGGGCGATACCACTCACCAGAGGTTCGTCCGCGACTGCACGGATTTCTTAACGGGTCATGTGGGTGCTTTGGCGACGAAGGAAAGACGGCTGTTGGGAAGAAGCGAATTAGAAACAAAGAATAGGTAAAGGTAAAAAATTATAATTGCAAAGGAAAATTTGCCATACATGTAGCTATCGGTAACCACCTGGAATCAAGGTAGGTATACATACAACACCAAAACGTCAGCCTCAAAAGAATATTCGCGCTCAACAACCTGGAATAGAAGAGGTATGTCCAAGATGCCGCGTATAATCAGGTATGTATACAACTAAGGGGCGAGAAAATGCGACGGTGATGCATCTTGCGATCTGTGATAACATTTTCCCATTTCCCACATTTCCCGCATAGCCACTGATAAACCAACCAACCAATCGACCAACCCCAACCGAGTAGAAATATAAGATGAAGACAAGAAAAGACACCGATACAAGAATGCTAGGGGGGGACCCGATCAGTGCGGTGCTGCCAGAAGCCAGGTTCGTCGGAGAGAGACATCTGTCCACACGTTGCCCCTAGCCCGGTCACTGAACATATCCTCCTCGTCTCCGATCACCACACACGAAAAGTCCAAAGGACATCAAGCTCGAAAGCCAAGCTCACTGCCTCCCATGATCCGCGGGACGTCTAAGCGCGAAGCGACCGCCTCATGTTACCCGAAGCGGAGCAGTTGGGGGTGAAAGAGCCGACGTCGACGAGCCAGGCTCCACTGTTGAACTCTGAGTAGACTCGAGACTTGACGATTCAATGTCAGCGAGTGGCTCAGAGAGCTCGAAAGGATCACAGTCGACTTACGATGAGCCAGCCGTACTGGCTGCCGGCCGGGGCCTGGGTGGTCTCGAGCACGATGATGCCCGTGACGAACTCCGGGGTCAGGGCGGTGCGCCAGCGGAGGAACGCGGTGTTGCAGTTGTACCAGAGGTTGAGGCGCTCGAAGGGGATCGGGGGCTGGGCGCCCTGGGCGGCTTCGAACTCGGCGCGGGAGTTGAAGGTGGCGGTGTTGAGCTGCGGGGCAATGTCAGTGTCCATGTTGATTACGGGATGGTTTTGGCGGGGTGAGAGAGAACGTACGGGTTGAGGACCGGTGCAGCCGGCGTCGATGAGGGAGGAGACGGAGGCGGAGTAGTCCTCAAAGTCGACGGTGAGGGAGGCGTTGGCGAGCTCGTCGCTGTAGTTGGCGATGAGGGCCTGAAAGTTGTCGGCGACCTGGGTGGCGTCGGCCTGGCTCATGCAGGCGCCGTCCCGGGCGGCGATCTTCTTGCTGCTGAAGAGCTGCTCCGGGAAGGCGAGGGCCGAGGCGGCGAGCGACGCGGTCGCGAGGATGGTGGTGAAGGAGCGCATTTTTGGCTGGTTATTGTTTTTCTTTTGATTTTCCTTCCTTTCCTTTTCCTTTTCGCGTGTATATGTCGAATGGGCGAAGTAGATGACTGGGTATAGCGGGAGAAGTAAAAACGAAAGTGAAGGTGGTTTGTGATATTATTAAGGAGAAGCGAGTGACTGAGTTGCGCGGCAAGAGTTTGGGTGGGAGAGGAGGGGAAAAGCAAGAAACCGGGGCAGACCAAAGTTATTATACCAGGAAATGATCCCTTTCTCCCTCCTCTCTCTCTCCCTCTCTCTCTCTCTCTCCCCCCTGAATTTGGGCTTGGATCGAAGCTACAATTCGGCTAGTAGGGAGCGCCACGCTTGGGTCGGTCTGTGCAGAACGAGCCCGAGCCGGCTTATAAACGCTGGATGGGATGGGATGGCCCGGCTGATGAGACGATGCAAGAGTCAAGAGGCGAAAGAAAAAGGTCCGAGACGCCATACCGAGCAGCCTCGTCTGAAAGAGGAAACCTGATCTCTTCTTGGTCTCTTTGTCCGAATGAGGAATTAATTGTCTGATGATCGATGAGGGGTTCCCAAGGTTGATCTCGGTCTGATGAATGGAATGACAACTGAGTGCTGACAAGGCGCACAGTCACCACTCACCACCCTGGCCCTGTCAGCATCCCTCGTGTTTCTATAAAAATCCAGATGCGGACGGGCGCCATCCCATTTCCTGCATCCTGAGAATCCTGCCCTCACATCCACCACTGCAAGCTTGACTGGGTCAAGCCCGGGCCTCGGGGCTGGAGGAGGACCGGCTTGATTAATATTAATAAGTGATCACTGGTGATTTCCCGTGATCCAGAGTTCGGCGTGCCGCGCCCGCCATGCCGCGATGCCGCCCCATGCGTCGTTCGCGTGGCCTTCGCTCCGAACTCGACTCCATTCATCTTATTCTTCTTACCTATGATTACTTCTCCAAAGGGTCATCCTCCAGCAATCATCACAATAATCACAATAATAACAATGGCACCAGCAAGAGGTTGAAGAGACTAGAGTTCGTACCAAATCCATCATAACCAAATCGTCCGGGCAACAGCACACGGCTCCACAATGCAGTCACTCCCTTTTCTCGCGTCGGAAATTGCCTCGTTCGCTTTATACTCTCTCGCCACTCATCTCGCCCAAGAAAAGCGATCGAACCTAACCAAGAGTCCGAGACCAACCAGCAAATCGCCTCCGCCCGAGCGGCCAGCCTCGCCCGTACTCAAGGGTCTCAATCTACTGTCAATCCTGGCGAGTTGGCGCCTCGCCCACGCAGGAACAGATCCAGGATCAGCACTGGTAAAACCATAACAATAATTAAAGAAAACACTGATATTCTCCGAACGATAGTACGTGATCGTCGGTAGATCCGTGCATACTACACCTTCCGTCCTTCCGCTTCCGATTCGCACGCTGGTGATGATCAAAGTGTCCGACCGGAGTCGCGGAGGTACGGGAGTAGTTCGCGAACAAGGCAAAGACTCGGATCGGACGAGGACCTACGAGGCTACGACAGCTCCACGCTTTCCGGCCTACCGAACCCCGTGTCATGAACCATGCGAGCGAGAGATTCACATTGTCTGAACGCTGTCGCACTCTTGCTCCGTAGTCATCATCTCGGTACCTGCTGGATTCTTATGCTGGTCGTGGGTGGAATACCGTAGTCAAGCGCCTCTGTCGATGCAACGCGGTATGAATTGATCGTGCTTGATACCGCGTCGACAACACCTACCGCTAAACCCGAGCTTTGCACGTACTCATGTAGACCAGGTAGACCGGTACTAGCATATAATGGATGGGTTTTCATAGGCTTCATGCCGATAGATCGTCAGACACTGTCACTTGGATCCCGCATCGATTGTAGTCAGTCCTCGACCTCCAAGTATCTCACGTCAGGCGGACTTCTCTGGCACAGACGGCTTGCCTTGCCACTGGACCGTTCCGCCACAGCCAGTGGTCGTCGGATGAGATAGATACCAATGCTCGTGATGATCATGCAGTTCACCCCTTCAGCATCTCCGGACAACCGTCTTCGCTCGACATGCTCGAGTAGCTTGCCTTCACCGTCATGCTCGTTCAGGGGGCTTTTGCAATATGCAAAGCCACATGAGTGATTTGTCTTCGATGACGCGAGATCGGTGTAGCTCTGCCACAGGTCTGACCAGCGTACAGAACATTGCCTCGAGCCCTGGTGAGGCAAGACACTACTCGAGGCGCGCTTGACCGTTCAATCTTGAGGCAGACACAGTCGGTCGTCTTTTGTAAGGACCATGTCAAAGCGTCTGCAAACCAGAGCAGCAGCTGCGAGCGTTTGTTATCTCAATCCCCACCCAATTTCGTCTTCCCATAAGCTCCGCCCATCTTCCGTCTTTCCTCGAGCGCTCTCCGGTACGGCGGCGCAGTCGGCGCTTGCACGGGCTCCAGACTGACATGTCCCTCGGGCAACTTGTGGCTGGCGTCCGCGTCGAAGGCGCTGAGGTCACCGCAGGCAAGGAAAGGAGCGATCCACCGTAGTTCATCTCCGTCGGACGAGCCCGGCTCGAGCTCAGTGATGCCGTCTTCGCGCATTCGGCGGGACGGCTGTATCCCGTCGGATTGCGGCGAAGTCTCAGGATGCAGTTTACGACCCGCTCCCAATGGATTATCCAGACTCGCTTTAAAGCCAGCCGGAGGCCGAAAATTGGTGCAGACGATAAAGGCCTCGACGCTACTCGCCCTACTACTCCGCGGCTTCGCGACCGTGACGTCTCCAAAGACAATCTTGAGCTGAGCGTACAGCAGATCGACGTCCTTCCCGCGGAAGATCTTGGCGACGAAGCGGCCGCCGGGCTTCAGCACGCAGAGGGCCAGGTTCAGCGCGGCCCAGAGCAATTGCGACTGCACGTAGATGTCCAGGTCGTGCAGGCCGGTGACGTCGGGCGCGCCGTCGGAGAGGACGAGGTCGACGGGGTGGGAGGTTTCGATGGCGGTGGAGGATGTGGCGTCGTAGTCGGGATCCAGGGCCTTGAGGAGTAATGGGATGGTGGATGGGTGCGTGATGTCGGCTTTCAGACAGGTGATGCCTTCGAGGGGGGACATGGGTTGGAGGTCGATGGCGACGATCTTGATGTCGTTCCTTCGCTGTGGTTGAGGCGGGTTCGCGGCCTTGGGTGCGTCTTGACGTGGGATGGATTGCCCGTCTTGACGCAGACGGAGAAGCTCATCGTACCGCTTGTCCTCCCAGGCCACTCGACCCACCCGCTGACCTTGGATCAGAACACGGGAGAGCACTTGAGACCAGCTTCCGGGCGCGGCGCATAAGTCCACCACGCGCGTGACGCCTTCGAATAGGTTGAACTCTTCGTCCAGCTGGAGCAATTTGAAGGCGGAACGAGCTCGCCAGCCTTGTTCTTTCGCGAGGCGATAATAAGCATCTCGTTTGTCTTTCGATGACTTACCCATGTTGGGGAAGTGACGGGGACTCTTCTGTATGCAACCTGTATCTACTGTATGCCGAGGAGATGCATCAGCTGCGGGACAATGGTCGTACTGGCTATGATGGTCCGTGCACTGTACAGCTCCTGCAATTTGCCCAGGTGCCTTCTACCGAACAATGTCTCGCTCGCGATGCACATGTAGACAAGCATGAAACCAGTGACAGTAGACCCAGTCATCCACTGAAGCAAAGTCTATGAGGCTGCTTCATCTGCGCGGATGACGGACACACGATACATCTATATCAACGCACCGAAGCAAACCCATGAGGTCGCTTCTCGCTTTTGCGTTCAGACCTGACAAAACCGCCATTGGGCCTACCTCACAAACTCACTCGGGCCTTCATCCCTGCGCTCGCCCACGTCGCCTGGCTTCGTGCGTCTCCCTCCTGATCTCGAACAGTACACTATCGACGTCCCATTCCTCCTGCGAACCCAGCACCATTCGCGGCAGCACCGACAGAATCCCCTTCAACTGATTCAGCAGGCTCTTAGGCGTGGTGACCGGTCGTTCGGAGCTGTTCGAGCTTTCTCCCTGACTGCTGTTGCCCTTCGAGACCCTCGGCACACCGGTTTCACTCTCGTTTGAGATCACCACCGCGGTCACGGCCCGCTTGTTTGATCGTGCGATCTCGCCGGTTTCTTGTCGAGACTGTGCTTCCTCCACGAGCTTGGCATCCGGGCCTTTACGCTGCCTTTTGGCCTTGGCCGGGGCTGGCGTGTCTTTTATGACGGAGGGCGTGGCCACGTTTGTCTCTGCGTCGCTGGGGATGCTCAGCGCAGATGCCCTTCGCTTCAGACTCCTCGTGAGATGAGGTTCGGTTTGGCTGGGCGCTGGCGTTGGCGTCTCTGACTTCCTCTTTTTGTTGCGCCTACGCCGTGCCGCCTGCTTCGATCCCGGCATCTCGTCTTCGAGAAGCGACCCAGACTGCTCTTGCACAGAAACAGCGTATTTGTCTCCTTTCTTCGCTTGTGAACCAGTTGCAGCAGCGGCTTTGGTGGGTGTGCTCGATGCTGATATCTGACTGCTAGCGACTATAATCTCGTCGCTGATATCATCGTCTTCTTCTTGACTTCGACTCAGAAACCCAGGAATACCGAAGCTAGACATCAAGCGGTTGAAGGGTGACTGCTGCTTCGTGATCTTCTTCGCGGAATTGGCTGTAGAGACAGCTCGCTTGCGCTTCCTGCTGGCGCGCTGGCTCTGTTGACTACTCTCCACAGAGCCTGTGGCTCCGGGATGCGGTGAAGTCGTTGTAGGGAACGAATCCTCCACTCTGGTGATATCACCATCGCAAGAGCCCTTCACCTCTTTCCGCTCTTTCGGCGGGTTCTCGGAAATCGACTCGCCGCCCTCGTCGGCATCGTCAACGGTGTGAGCGGTCTTACCGGAAAGCCTCTCAAGATCTGCCGCCTTTTTCTCCTCTTCTTGAAGTTGCATCGTTGGAAGCACGGTATCCGACGGCAAGTCGGATGTAATGTGGAGCGGACCTATCTCGACTGCAAGGCCGTCCGACGAATGTACGTGATCGTCAGCACTGCCCTCTGCGATGTCGTCCAGTTCGGCGGCGTCAGGATGGAAACCAGTGTCCAGAACGGTCGTAGCATCTGGACCAAACTCGTGCACTTGCCCGTCAGTCTGCGATAAGTCACCCTTTTCATCGTTCGGTCTAGCTGGTGGTGATGATGGTGGATCGTCAGTTGCCTCTGCGTCGTCATGGGCTCCATCGTTCGGTCCGATATGCACTGCAGCGTTGCGTGCTGCTGTCGGCGTCGGCGAAGAAGGGATATCATCACTCAGGGGAGCAGATGGATCGAGCAATGCTGTGGGAGTTCCGACGGCCTCATTCTCCTCACTGATGACCTTTGGCGTGAAGTCGAGCCGTTTCTGCACAGACCGCGGCGGTGACGGTTGCCGCGTTGGTGGACTCGATGACAGGTCTGGAAACATTTGTACACCCTCTGCTTGCCGTTTCCTTACGTCCTTCTGATGCTCTGTCAAGTGCTGGGACTCGTCATCAAGACGAATTGGTGAGGAGGAGTCGATCTGTGCAAATTGGAGCTGGGAGTCGTCATGTCGCAATCTCACCTTTGGTGTCGAACGGGGAAGTGGTTTCGAAGCACTCTTCGCTGGGCTAGAGACAGTTGCAGGTCGAGACTTAAGCGACTTCTTAGCACTGAGGTACGCTGCGGGCGCCGTAGAGGGTACGCGGTCAACGTCGCTTCTGAGCGCTCTCGCTACGCCATTGGCGTGCCCAGAGTCTGGTACCTCAACCTGTGACTCGTAAAATGGCGGCAAGCTCGCAGGCACATCATGGCCATTGCTCTCGGGGAAGTCGGGGAGGACGAGGTCAGTCTCGACGAGCCTCGCACGCAGTACAGCCTGGATTCTTGGAGGATACTCCAGCTTCGATTGATGCCCGAAGTTGTCATTCCAGAACAGGATTGTAGCGTTTACGATGGTTTTGTGTGGGCTGGAAAAGCCGGCGACCAAGAGCGGTTCGAGCGCCTTCAGTAATATGGTGTCTTGCTGCGGTAGCGACTCCAGTAGCCGTAGGAGCGCTTGCCATGCCATTAGTACCTGTGGATTGTCAGCGCTGACATCGTCTGAAACTCTAGGTCAATATACATACTGTCTCAGTGACTGCTGGCTTTGCCAAGGTGCACCGAGACTTGTCTTCGATCCAAACGACAAAGCCCTCTTGCAGTTTTCGAAGAGTCATTGGTAACAGAGACCGCGGACAAGCTTGAATGAATGCCACACAAAAGGATACCAACTCTGTGAGAGGCTCCATGTCTCCATCGTCCCGATCGTCAAGGGTACCATAAGCGTGGACCATGAGCTTCACGACGAGGACGTACAGATGCTCGTAAGGGTCAAATACGGACGCCTTGTGGGAGGCCAGGGCAACACCCCAGAGTATTTTGCGGGCTTGCTCCATGTCTTGTCGACTGCGCGGCCAACAAGCAGAGGCAAGCATGCGACTCGCCAAAACGAGCTCTGCTCGATCATGGCTGACGTGCGTTTCGGTCAACAACGCCTTTGCTACAGGCTCAATCACGGCAAGAACCTGTCCACTGGCTCCTGCGGTGGCTGCAGCAGTTTGTGCCATTGCACAGTACAGGCTTATCATGGCACTCTCTGCAGTCTTCTCCAAAGATGCATATTTGACGCCACCCATAAGGATCTGCGTGGCGTCTCGCAGGCTGTGACCCATATGCTGCGACTCGTGACTTTGGACCCTGGGCTCGTCCATAGTAACAATCTGCTCAGCGCATGATGCGACACAGCTCCACAATTTGCCAGCAATCATTCCGTCAGTGTTCGATGGAGTGATCGAGGACCAGACGAGGGTTGACCGGTTCAGGAGATCCAATCTTGACGACATCGAGACACGGCAAGACACCAAGTGGTCCAGCAGCATCCTAGCAAGGTCGAGGTAGCCGACACTGACGACCGAACTCGATGGAGGCCGGTACAGTTGTCCGAACAAGAAGACGAGTGGGGACTGAGTCGCGTGGTAGTGCTTCGATGGTCGATGGGAGGGTGTGTTCGAGGCTTCTAGCCTGTCGTCCTTCGTCAGAGTGAGAATGTCTTCGGCAAAGGGCGATGATCCGGTGCCCTGTATGATTGCTGCTACCAAAGCACCATATCGCTCGATCCAAGCGTTGCTCTCGGCACCTGGCGGTGGTTCGGTGGCGTTGCTCCAAAGTCTTTGCAGCATGCTCACCATCATTGTTACAGCCTCCTTCAGCTCGCTGGAAGTCTTGACCTCCTGGGTTCCGGCCTCAGCAACGCATTCCACCAAAGACCGCAGGGTAGCTACCACTACCGCATTCGATTCTTTCGGCGACCACATTCCGCTTTGGATCATAGGCTCCAGAAGCCCGAGGGGCCGAGAGAACCGGGATCGCACCCACCGCGGGTCGAGCTTCGGCAGATCCTCCGGTTTGATCGGAGCAGTCTCGTTAGCTGCGTTCGGGTTCCAGAGACCTTTACTGGAAGTGAACAGACCACTCAGAACACGACAAGCGGCGTTCCTACCGCGGCCACTAGTCTTTATCGTCTCAGAGAAAGCCGGCTCTACGTACATGTCCCACGCAGCGTCGAGCTCTTCGTGTGTCAGGCCAGGCCGTAAACCGTAATGAAGGAGGTTGTAGTAGCTGTCCCAAGCACACTGGCGAGATAGTTTCGAGTGTCGATCAGAGCCTTTCCTCTCCATGCCAGCAAAAACGGGGACTTTAAGCATGGAGAACATGTTTCTCGAGGTAGATGAGCCAGGCATCACCCCGAACACTAGCTTGTTCCAGGCCAAGTGTGCCTGGTACTTTGTGTTGACGTCGCTCGCGTTAAGGCACTTCTGGAGGATGAGAAGCCAGTTCTTGATCCTCGACCATTTTCCAAGTGGTCGCCACTTGTTGCGGAAGCACATGATGATTGCAGACCAGATCTGAGGGACAGAAGGGCCCATGTCCTGGTCGGAGATCATGCTCATCAGGCGAAGGCTTAGGTAGTCGCAGTAACTCTGACCCTCTTCCACTTCGGTGTCAAACATCTCATTCAACGCCTTGGCCACGTGGGACTGAGTACCAAGCAGAGTGCCGGCTAAAGTGCACGTCTCGATAGCTCGGATGCGCACATCCGTGATACTGCTCAACATGCCGTGGAACACGTGCTCGACCCAGTCGCGAACCCGGTTGGCCATCACACCAATGTTCTTGTCGAGCAGCCGTTGGTAGATGACCAATCGTGTCGCAACGGCTGCGTTACCACTACACCTATCCTCAATCGTGTGCAGGATAGACACAAGTTTGTCGGCTCGACTGGCTGTCATGATGGACGAGTGAAACCGTTGTTGCGCAAGTAAGAACATGTGCGCTCTGACAATGGCCTTTGGCATCTCTGCCTGTTCCAGGACGGCAATGGACCTGTCGATAAGGAAGGTCCTGAAGTCGTCGTCGAGAGCGGCCGACAGTCTTGTATCGTAAAGGACTGCGCCGGCCAACTTCAGCGCCTGGGTAATGACGTTGATATCGTATACACCGGCATTCTTCCATGTCATGTCACGAGTCATGAACTGCATGAGAAGGCTCATGTTCGCCGTCATCGCATCGTGATCAGGCACACCTTCATAGGCCTTGAGCGCACCGTTCAAAGTGAGGTAAGCGTCCCGCCTGGAGGTGATCGAAGGTCCAGCCAGCTGCTGGATGACGGATTGAAGCATTTTCGCGAACGCACCTGGGTTCTCGGGGGAGAAGTAGCTGAGCCTAGCCTCCAGATCATCCGGGGTGAGGGGTGGCGCCACGTCGGACTGCTTGAGGATCGATCTCAGAGGCTTAGTATCTCTGCTTGATGGCATGCGTTTCAAGAGTTGTCCGGCCGGCGAGCCGTGTTGGCCGGGCGCAGCGATCTTATGGTAGCTGAGGTGAGGCGAGAAGCCGACTTTCTTCGAAGCATGGAGGCCGATCGTGGTGGCCTGGGAAGTCTGCGGTGATCCCGGCTTAGGGTCGTCTGATGGGCATAGTAGTATGAGCGACCGGTCAATAGATTGAGCCGCCCTGTCGCTGTCCTCGACAAACGATGTTTTATCATTCAGTAACCTGAAGTGGTTCTTCGGAGGCGTCGGTGGTCGTGCAGGATGGGTTTCAAGCGTTGAAGAGGGGGAAGGCAGCATTGCTCGCTCAGAACGCCAGATCAAGTACTCACAACCGGCCGAATTCGCTCATCACCGGTGTGTAGTTGTCGCGGTGTGTAGAGGGATACAAAAACGAATATCTTGAAGTCAGGAATATAAGACGGAGGGTTTCCGTAACCGCGGCGAACGCGTCTCTAATCAATCACGCGAGGCGCGAAGCAAAGCACTTCTCGGCACGGTACGATCCGCTAGCGTATACGGTATCGCGTGGTGACAATTGTGGGGTAAAGAAAGGCCTCTGCGAACCCTCAACTCTTTGCCTTCGCATGTGGAGAAAGGGGATCGCTATATCAACGGACCCTCCACCCGTTACTACACGGCCGCCACAGCATGCCTACACCACGATCTCAGTCGACGAGTGGCTCAACATCACAAGGTTCGCTTGGTCGGCCCTTTGTCAAGCAACGCTTAGCTGACGGACCTTTCAGCGACGGCGGAAGTCGATCAATTACTGCGGGCATTGGAAAAGAACTTGGAGAGCGCGAAACTCTCGCTCACCCGTACGTATCGCGAATCGCTTGATTCTCCTGTTCCGTCGATTGACATACCAGCAGAGCAAGCATCACTGCTTGCACAAGTGAAAGTGTACGGCAGAGATCCGAACACCGCTAGACCCATCTTTACAGAGAAGGCGAGCCAACAATCCCGAAATAAACGAACGGATGATACTTCCCTGAGGCTAACGGTCGGAGTAGGGCATTTCAGTGCTGTCTCGATATGGCTTGGATCAAGGGAGCACCGACACATCCCGTGAAGCTCTACGATGTCTGGCAAATGCTTTCCTGCTCAACGAACCGTGTCGTCAAATTTTCGTCGATTTAGGCTATGCACCCAAGGCTGCTGATCGCCTCAAGGTCGATAGTCGTCATGACGAGTTCCTGGTCTCAAGGATCCTCTTTCTTTTGACGTATAATACTCGATTGGACATGGAAGCTCTGGTCAATGACCGTCAGCTTGCGGAAAGCATCAACCAGCAGATTGCACGCCATGCCAAGAACGTATCTCAGTCAAGGCAGAGAAACCCTGACAGTGCTACGATGCCGGAGATGGCCATGGTGGAGACCCTGAAGCTATTGTTCAACATTACCTACCACTATCCTCATCTGATCCCCAAGTTCAACCCGTCCATCGATCCTCTGGTTCACATATTCGTACATCATCCACTACCGAATCCCCCGTTGCAGTCGCCGATCACCAATCTACTGAATGCGCTGTTGAATCTGGACCTCAAATCAGCAGAAGAGAAAAATCCAACGCCCGATGAACGCAAGACGACCCCGCTGCTTCCTTATGCCAACCCGGAGCAAGTGGTCGATCGCCTAATTTCTATCTTTGACAAAGCCATTCGTTCTCAACCCGAGCACGAGCTGGACCAGGCTGCCGCACCCTTGTGCACACTGATCCGACGCTTCTATGAACTTGCCACACCGCAGGTTAAGTCATTCATGCGATCGAGCTTGCTGCCTCGTGACAGCGACCGTGATCGACCGCTCGGGCAAAACGAATCAATGCCCTCTCGATTACTGCGCCTGTCGTGTTCGCCAAGCCTACCAACATTGCGTGAAAACATCTCCAGTCTGCTCTTCGAGCTCAGTGATAAGGACGCCACCAAATTCGTTAAGAATATCGGCTACGGGTTCGCCGCGGGCTTCCTCCTGAGCCACAACATTCAGATCGCGCCCAATGCGGCAGAATCGAGCAGCGCGTCGAACGATGGGGATGCGTCAAACGATGCGGGGATCAATCCGGTCACTGGCCAGAGATTGACTGCGGAGCACATTGACGAGTCAAAGGCAATGACGGAAGAGGAGAAAGAGCGCGAAGCGGAAAGGCTGTTCGTGCTATTCGAAAGATTGAGGGCTACTGGGGTTGTCGACGTCAAAAATCCGATACAGCAAGCGGTGGAAGAAGGGAGATTCGAGGAGCTACCGGATTGATGAGATGATCTTGTCCTGAGCTGGCAGAGATGCGTGTTGCCTGGACCGGAGCTCGTGATACGCGTGGCTTGCGCGGGGTGTCTGACTAATCTGTCGGTATCCTGCAGGTGAAGGTCAGAGCTGTTGCCTTACAACCCTTATTACAGGAGGCGTCAGTTCTGTGTCTTGAACTGACTGCGCTCGCCTCACAACACATTCTTCTCGGCACACGGTAACACGATGTTTCTTGTTCCTCTGTGCCTTCTCGCCACCCTCGTGGCCGCAAAATGCTATGATCCTTCTCCAGCCTTTCCCGTTCCTTCCTGGGCTGATGGACAGGCATCACTCGAGCCCGCCTTCGAGGTCATCGAACGGAGCTTGAAAACGTTGCTTGAAGACGAGCGATACAATACCTCCTCGTTCTCCATCGACCTCACATCCGGCACTGGACCTTTTTGGTCGAGTTACCACACAGCTCGCAAACACAATGCCTCCCGACCCGGTGTCACTCGTGTAGACGGCGACAGTATCTACCGCATTGCCTCCATTACCAAGACCTTCACCGTCTTGGGCATTCTACAGCAGCATGCAGCGGGTAATCTCAGCCTCGATGACCCAGTCAGTAAACATATCCCAGAGCTGTCGGGTCCGCACAGTGGAGAGATTCCGTGGAAGGACATCACCCTGCGTGTTCTCGCCAGTCAACTCTCTGGCATCCCGCGAGAGATGGACCAGGCGGACTTGATCAACGTCCCCTCCGACCTGACGAAAATAGGTCTTCCGCCTGTGTCGAGGCAGGGGTTGCCGAGCTGCTACGAGTACGACTTCGGTCGATCTTGCAACCGAACCGACCTGCTCGACAGCCTGAAAAAAGCCAAGCCAGTATTTGCACCCAACCAGAAGTCGACGTACAGCAACGTCGCTTTCGAGGTACTTGGTCTCGTACTCGAGAACGTGGCGGGTGTGAACTACAGCACTTACTTGCAGCAAGCCGTCTTCGCCCCTCTCGACATGAGTTTGTCTTCTGTAGCCAAGCCGTCGGACGAGCACGCCGTTTTGCCCTATGGTAATCACTTTTGGGACGTTGAAATGGGAACGCATGCCCCAACCGGGGGTGTTTACTCCTCGTCCTCAGACATGAGCAAGTATATGCGGTACGTTTTGACGCACTACAACGCGCTGGCGACCGGCGTGAACTGGATGCTACCAGCCAGCTGGTCTACAGGCATGAACAGCTTCTACGGCATGTAGGTGGTTTCGAGGAATAATGCCCATACTTTGTAGGCACAGATTTCTGACTGACAATTGACTCTTTCAACGCGTAGGCCTTTCGAGATCTTCCGAACAGACGCTCTCCTGGAGAACACGAAAAGGCCGGTGACGTTCGTGACAAAAGGTGGAGCAGTGCCGGGATACTACTCGGACATCATTTTCATGCCAGAGTACGGTCTCGGCGTGACCATCCTGACCGCAGGAGACGACGGCCTCGTCCAAGAGATAAGAGAGATTGTCACCGTGGAGCTCGTGCAGGCAGCCGAGAAGCTGGTCTGGAAACACATCGACCGAGGCTACACTGGGACGTACATTGCGAGAAACACCTCGCTCAACTCTTCGCTCGAAGTCATGAGCTCGTCTGCCGCCGGCTTGGTAGTGGAAAGCTTCGTCTCGAATGGCACGGATGTCTTCGAAGCCCTGCGCGCGTTCTTGGGACCTGACGCCGGTATAGAATGGGGTAAACCTTGGCGTGCGCAGCTGGTCCCGACATTGCTATACAAAAACGAGACGTCGCAGCAAGGAGAGATCTGGAGGCTTTTGTTCGTGCCAGGACGGCAATTTGAGAGCGGGACGGTGTGGGACGAGTTCTGCACCACTGATGTGGATGGGTTGTTGTATGCGTGCTTGCCACTCAACGAGGTGGTGTTTTGGCATGATGAGGGCGTAGTGGAACTCCCGGCCTGGCGTGTGGCGATGAGAAAGACAGGCGGAAAGGAGAAGCTGGTTGTGCAGGCATAGCGGAGTGCTGCCTTCGCGGTCCAGGCATGCGATCAAATCGTTGTGACAGCGACTACGTACATAGGGTAGCAGTGATTACGATATACGGACCTGGGCATCTCGTCGCGTCCCTCTGTCACTAGTAGCATGCAATTGCGGATCATCTCATGTCTGTGCATCATCAGGTGTCGTCTTCAGTTGTCCTGTGCCTGGACCCAAAGTTCAAAGCTGTCATGACGGTGCCCCACCAAATCACAGAAAAGCTGCAGGCATTGGAACAGGAGACCATGCCCGTTCTCAAAAACCCGTTGGCCTTCACCATCTTTCTGATCTCTCTCTTCGTCCTGGCGGCCAGTATCCTACCCTCCATCCTCCCTCGCCTGCGTCTCTTCACCTCCCAGATCCCACCAATCACCTCCATCATCTCCACGGCGAGCCGACCGCACACCACCATGTCAGCTTCCGACTACAACAAAGAGCTTCATGTCGCCCTCCTAGCCGTTCAACGCGCCACGCTCCTGACGAAGTCCGTCTTTCACTCCCACGCCAAGGGCACATTGTCGAAGAGCGATGCCTCGCCGGTCACCATTGGCGATTTCGGCGCCCAAGCTCTGATCATCAGCGCTCTGCAACACAACTTCCCCGACGACGAGATTGTCGCGGAAGAGGAGGCGAAAGACTTGCGCGAGAACAGCCAACTACGGGAAACGGTGTGGGACCTGGTGCAAAGCGCGAAGCTTAACGACTCGACGTCGGAAGATGTACTCGGTGGAGCTTTGAAAAGCGCGGATGGCATGCTCGACATCATTGACAAGGGTGACAGCAAGGGTGGGAACAAGGGTAGGATATGGGCCATCGATCCCATCGACGGGACGAAGGGGTTCCTGCGCGGGGGCCAATACGCGGTTTGCTTGGGCCTGATGGTTGATGGGGACGTCAAGGTCGGTGTGCTGGGTTGCCCGAACCTGCCCGTGTCCGACTCAGAACCGCTGAAGGAAGGCATCGGCGCGGATCAGACGGACGAGGAAGGGAAGGGCGTGTTGTTTTCCGCCGTACAAGGCAAAGGAGCGGAGAGCAGGCCGTTGGCCAAGGGAGCGCTGAGCGAGGCGAAGACGATTCACATGAAACCCCTCTCCAACATCTCCGACGCCACCTTCTGCGAGTCCGTCGAAGCGGGTCACTCCAGCCAGGGCGACGCCGCCAACATCGCAAGCAAGCTCGGCATCACCAAACCCTCCGTGCGCATGGACAGCCAGGCCAAGTACGGCTCCATCGCGCGCGGCGCCGGCGACCTCTACCTCCGGCTACCTGTGCGCAAGGACTACGTGGAGAAGATCTGGGACCATGCCGCCGGCGATCTGATCGTCCGGGAGGCAGGCGGGCAAGTCACGGACACTGAAGGCAAGAGGCTGGATTTCAGCCACGGGCGGACGCTGAAGGAGAACAAGGGCGTCATTGCCGCGCCCAAGGATGTGCATGCGCATGTCATTGAGGCTGTTAAGACTGTGCTGGGCAGTAAATAGAGGCGCTCATAGATGGAAATCCATTGCCCATTCCGAGAGGGGTGGCCGTTCGAAGTGTACCTTATAAATCGTAGTACTTCTCTGGTACACATGTAGTGACATTACGTGTCACGGAGGTGAACGCTGCACTTCGTAAGTCTATACCGGTGTAGACACGTGTCGGTACTGTAGGAACGTACGTGTATACATGGATCCGTTTAGTCGGTGTTATGTACTCAGTGAAGGGAGTCGTCATGTGCTGGATTCACGTGACTGTCCAAAGACGGCTTCGGCGACGCCTCACGGATCCGGTATACCGATAAAGGCAACAACCAAGCTACGGACTACACTCCATGGAGCAATAGTTGAAGTTATCTGCAGACACTCCGTATGAGCACATTAATGACTTCGCGCACACCCGCATCTCGATCGAGCACCACTCACAACGTTGGTGGAAGCCTAGCGAGAGGAGCAGGTGTTGCAGCGGCGCGTTATTACTGAGATTGGTGATATCAAATGTACTAGTGAAACGAGTGTACTGACCCAAAAATCCCCGTACTCTGTCACAGGGACTGGACTGGGCAGCATGACAAGGCAATAGCACTCACGGTCGAGATGGACGACACTATCAGCCCGAGTAGTTCGCACGAACAATCACAACAGCACATCCGCCTCGCCTGCCAGGCTTGCCAACGGAAGAAGGTCAAATGCGACCGGACTTTTCCCTGCGGTCAATGCACCCGGTCCAACTTACAATGTGTGGCCAGTCAGCGGAAACCCAGGACACGACATGCCGGTAGACGCGCGGTCGACTCGGAACTGCGCAGCCGCATCACCAAGCTCGAGAGTCTGGTGGAAAGCTTGAGCGGCGAGGTCGGGATTGAGGACGATGGCGCGCCCGATGGAGAGCGTGAAGAGGAGCAGCCCTCGCTCGCTGCGGCCAGTACTACTTCGCCAGCCGTGAGAAAGTACATAGGCAACCAGTTCTGGTCATCGCTGACGACCGAAGTCCAAGCATTGCGGGATGCACTAGAAGAGGACCAACACGAAGACTCGACCGACCCTGGCAGCACCCCGGCAACCTCGAGTGGAGGAGCAGATGTAACGGCGCACGAGTACGACCTCCTCATCTGTCCTCCCAGTGCGGTGTACGTGATGCCTGGTGCGCTGGCCGAACCGACGGTGGAGGTCGCAGCCGCTCTCTATAACGCTTTCATCGAGAACGTCACCCCTATCCTAAGGATATTCCACGTTCCCACACTTCGAAGGTTTTTGTTTGACGATGCGCCGTATCTCGGAGTGGATGCACATGCTCCCCCATGCCGGGCCCTCAAGGCAGTGTGCTGGTTTGCTGCGGCCAGCACGTTGAGTGATTTGGATTGTCAAGCGCGCTTCGGGCAACGGAAGCTGGATTTGGTCCAGCACTACCGCCGCTGTGTCGATGTACGGCTGTCGCAGGCAGACCTGATGAATACGACCGAGATGACGACAATGCATGCTTTCTTGGCTTACCTGGTACGTACGAGCCTGCTCTTGCTTTCGTCGCAAGGGGAAGACTGATGCAAAGCTAGATCACAGCACGTGTGACGGACGTGAGCCGGCGCGTGTGGACACTGACGGCGACGCTGGTCCGCATCGCCAGGGCCATGAACCTGCACGACGAAGTTCAGGGAAAGACACCATTCGAGACGGAGATGCGGCGGCGGTTGTGGCATCAAGTCCGCTTCATCGACGTCTTCGCCTCCATGGATCGAGGCACGCCGGCTCTGGTGGACGGAGACACCTCCAAAACCCCCTTACCGAGCAACGTCAACGACGACGAATTCGACGAAACCTCGACCGTCATCCCACACCACGAGATGGGCGTCACGGACATGTCCTTCGGTCTCCTGACCTTCGACGCCTGCTCCACCACCCAGCGTCTCAACACCCCCGAGCGCGGCGTCAACGCCGACACCTGGCAGCAGCGGATCCAATGCGCGGAAGACTTCCGGAAGCGGATTGAGGAGAACATCCTGCAATACTGCGACGCCTCGGTTCCATTTCACCGCCTCTTGCACGGCTGCGGCAGCGTCATCACCACCGGCATGGTCCTCCGCGCCGCGCGGCCCCTCCAGCGGCATCTATCCAGCACCCCGCGCGTCGACAGCCCGTACGTGCTGAAGACCGCCGTCGACGCACTCCGGAGCAACGAGGAGATGGGCCAAGACGCGGAAGTGGAGAAGTGGCAGTGGATGGTATGGGTGCAGTGGCAGCCGCTGGCCGTCGCTCTCGCCGGCTTGTGCTCGATCCGCGGCACGGCGCTGGCGGATGAAGCCTGGCCGTACGTGGAACGGGCGTACAATAAATGGTGGCGCAGCGTGGCCGATGCGCGTAATGGGATGCTTTGGCGACCGATTGAAAAGTTATACAAGAAAGCCACCACTTTCCGGGACAGCGGACGCTCGGCACCACAACAACCACCTCCTCACCAACAACAGAATAGCGAACCACAAGATCCACCATTAACTCACCCTACAACCCAACCGCCACAACAAGACTTCGCATCATCCGCCCCACCTCTCGACCCTCTTCTAACGATGAACATGCCGAACCCCAACGGCACCGACTTCGGCGACATCAGCGACGCCATGGCCGGCATCGATTTCCACTCGAGCGACTGGATTGACTGGGAGCACATCATGGACGACTTATCCGAGATGCCGTCCATGTTGACAGTCAACATGGGTGATTTGGCGCAGCAGCAGCAGCCGTCGCTAGACTTGAACGGCGGAGAGTGGACGGACGGGCGCGTGGTGTCTTGATGAATTTGATTTGCATGATACTGACTTCTAAGGTGTCTTTGTTGATTTGGCGTCTAGCCGTGGTGTGCGTTTTTTATCTTTCTCTTTGAGAGATGTGCGTTGGTCCCGCTGAATGTGTAGCAATTGGCTTCGGCGGGCGGGACAAGGGACATTGAATACCTTGATTCATCTCCACTCTTAGCGGATGGCCACCACGGATGTGGTGGAGTGTCAAACCTGACTCTATACCTCTTACTCCTCGAGAAGGAGATTATCATATCTCGAGACGCATCTGCAAGATTTGCTACTCTGTAATGCGAGACTTCGGTGCAACGCTCGTATTTTCGCTCTACCAACCGTCGCTCAACGCCGTGAACCCTTACACTTACACCATGCACTCCCCCTTCTACCCGACGAAGCTCGTTATACGGATCACGGCTCACATGATGACTTCATTGGCGACATCCTGTTTGTGACCATGTCAGCGAGAGCACATCCTCATGAGATAAAGGGACGGCTTACCCTCTTCAACTCCTTATACGGCAAACACACGCAATTCTGCACCCGCACCTCCTCCCCGACCGCGCACTCCTTGCCCAAGATCGTAATGCTCTGCACCTTGACCCCGTTCTTGACCACGCTGGTGCTATGCTCGCGCACGGGCGTCGGCGTGCCCTCCACACGGGCCCACGCGCCGACGCGACTGCTCCAGCCGATGATGGAGTACAGGATGCAAGCGTCGTGGCGAATCTCGGAGTCCTCGAGCACGATGGCCTCCTTGATGCGCACGCCGGCGCCGACGGTGACGCGCGGGCCGATGGAGACGTTGGGACCGAGCTTGGCGGTCGGGTCGACGTGGGCGGTGGGGTGGATGAAGACGGGCGGCAGGATGTTGGCGGAGGGTTTGGCGAGCTCGTCGGACTGTTGTTGGAAGGCTTTCATGAGATAGAGGGCGTTGGCGGGCACGGCCGAGCCGGCCGTCTTGATCTGCCGCCAGAAGTCCTTGGTCTCGAGCACGTAGAACTGCCGGCTGTCGGCCAGGTCGGAGAGGATGTCCTGCTCGAGGCGCACGACCTCGGAGCGCTCGCCGTCCTCGTCGTCTTCCTCGCGAGGCAGGTATTGGCTGTCGAGCGCGTCGCTGGACGGATAGCTGACCAGACGCGGGCGGTCGGCGCGCCGCTTCATGGCGCTCTTGATGCTGGGGAAGAAGGCGTCGCTGGCGAAGAGATAGACGCCGCAATTGATGAGGTTGGAGATGTGGGACTCCGGCTTTTCCACGTAATGCAACACACGCTTGCTGTGCGCGTCGCTGACGATGCAACCAAAGTTTGTCGCCGCGTCGTTCGGCACCCGTGTCCCCAGAATCACCGCCTCGCCGTCCTTCTCCTCGAACAAGCGCAGCATCTGTTCCAGCGGGAAGGAGCAGCAGACATCCGCGTTGAGGACGAAGAAGCGGTCCGGTCGGCCTTTGAGGATGGCATCGCGGAAGTGGTACAGGCCGCCCGCCGTGCCCAGCGCTTGGTATTCACGGAGGTAGCGGAGGGAGATCTGGGGGTGTGTGCGCGAGCAATCTTTGATGAAGTCGCGGAAGACGGACTCGTCGTAGTAGCCGACGATGAAGACTTCGCGGATCTCGGGCACTTTCGTGATGGCGGCGAAGCAATGCGAGATGATGGGGTGGCCGGCGACTTCGAAGAGGGGCTGGGGTAGCGAAGTCAGACGGCGCGCTCGTCATGATCGTATCGACAACATTGGGGGAATGCTCGCCTTGGGGACGTCGAGAGAGAGTGGTCTGAAGCGGGTGCCTCGTGATGGACCGCCGACCTGTCGACGCTCAGCTCGTTGCTTGGGGGGTGCAGTAGCAAGATCGATCGCTATACCAATATCACGGCCTTGGTCGTCGGCGTCCCTGCCGACTTGCCTCGCGTCGGGACCTGCAACGTAGCCATATTGCCAAGACTTGTCTTGAACGCAGGCGGTGAACTGACTGCCGACGGCGGTTCGGTGAAAGTATTGGAGAGGTGTCGTTAGGAGTAGGGAACAAGGCGTAGACGTCGTCGTCGTCGCGTTCGAGCTACACAGGGTCGTGTCGTTGTCAACTTGATTGATGGTTTATTAAAGCTGCGTGTTCTTTTCGGGGGGTCGAGATTCAATTGATGAAGATGAGTGGACACCGCTGCAGGCAGGTCCCTGGAGTTGCATGTGGCTTGGTGGGGCTGGTTGAACCCTGAGAGATCCCCACGGACACTCCCGTCCGCCCGGACAACGACCTCCTCCCTCAACTCTCACTTCACCTCGTCTTCACGTTACTTCACCACCGAACCCTCACACCTCTACACGGCAGAAGAGACGCTCAACAATCGCTGTCCATGCTCTCACGAGGTGTCCTCGACATTGCCGTAAGGTTCAGATGTGTTCACGGCTCCTCAGTGAGGCGGGTGGAGGGTCGCCATAGCAGGTCTTTGAGCACACCCAAACGTTGACACTTCGTCGACTTCTGTGGTACATGAGCCGAGCCAGCCCAACATTGGACGAACACGGCGGCATGCAGTCCACTCGCCGCACCTCACAAGGATCAGATTGGGTCTCACGCTTCCTTCACAGCCGTCAACGTGATTACCGCCGAGCTGCGCACACATCTTGCTACCCACGCACGTGAAGTTCAGTCAGTTCTTCGTGAAGCCGTGCTCTACAACGTCGCCGCTCGTTGTTTCACCTTCTTTCACATGCCGCGCCATTGGCCGCCAGACGCCCGTTCCCCGCCGCACACAGAACCAAACGCTCGAGGTCTCGATTTCGCTGATGTTGGCAACGGATCATCAGGCTCTTGGCGTCCCACGCTGCCTTTCTCATGCAAATCACTGAAGTGAGGTTCTGCGCAAGCCGGAGCAGGCGAGATGCTATACGGCTGACAGCGTGGACGGGCACGCTCGTCCGTGCCTTCGCTGATCTCTCAGAACACATAAAGACCACTCCGCCGCTCCGCAACTTCTGCTTCCACCATCCAACACAACAAGTCGTCTTTTTTCCTCTACATGAGCTTCACTTTCCACCTTGGTCACGAAAGTCACCCATTTGTGAAAGCCTTCGTGCAGTGTGATTACCACTTGCGGAGACAGCTGTGCCAGTGAGTTTGAACGTCACTTCACACGCCAAGATCACAAGTTCGTATCACACCAACGCTCTAGTACTTCCTTCTCTCCCTCCTTCCTCCTCGCTCACCTACATCAACGTCTTCGCCATCTAACACTGGTGCTTAGAATGACTCGATCCAAAGTGAAGCAAGAAATCATCGACGTCGACGGACCTACGCTGCTGGAACCTGGTACATCTACCTCTCCGCCACATCGAGCGGTCACCATCCGCTCTGCCATGTCGCCGGCTGAGCCGCAAATGGCGAGCTCTAGGCACACCACTGTTGCTGACGACACCGAAATGGCTGACATGTGTACCGCTCATGCCAACGGTAAGCTGACCATCTTGCACGCCGTGGTCACAAGCACTAACAGTCATCGAGGTGTCCACGCTGAGCTTCCCTCATCCGACGCAATGCAGACGCTAGGCCAACACTCTCGACAGCTTATTCAGGCGATCCAAAACTTGAAGAAACTGGGCATTGACGATACCCTCCCCTCGCTGCCAAGCTTCGTCGTCGTCGGCGATCAAAGTGCCGGCAAAAGCTCGATCATCGAAGCCATTTGCGACGTTTCCCTGCCCCGCAGCGAGGGCACGTGTACGCGATGCCCTTTCCAAATCACAACCAAGGCGACCGACAGCACGAGCTGGTCGTGCAAGGTCAGCTTGCATTACAAATACTTCTACGACCAGCGAAGCCGTGGACGCAAGGACGCCCACAAATACGACCGTTGGCACGAGCAGGAGTTCGGTTCGTTCAACTTCATGACCATCCACAACAAGAGTGAGCTCGACTTTGCATTGCGCCGCGCGCAGCTCGCTCTCCTCAATCCTAGCGAGGACCCGAGTCTGTACGCAAACCCGCGCGCGAAGTCTGGCGATATGACTTCGACTCAGGTCGGCTTCTCCCCGAACTACGTCAACTTGTTGATCGAAGCGCCCGGACTTCCCGAGATCTCGCTCTACGATCTGCCAGGCGCAATCAACCGTCACGAGGAGGAGAGTGAGCAATACTTGGTAGGTTTCATCGAGAGGCTGATGAAGAATTATCTCAAGGACGAGCAGGCCTTGGTCTTACTCGCTTGTGCTTCGAACCACGATGTCGAGAACTCGACAGCCTTTCGGTTCGTCGGAGAGTGCCAGGCCATCGATCGCTGCATGGGCGTCCTAACCAAGCCAGACCTACTCACCAAGAACCGTTACGCGATGATCCGCAAGGTGTTGAACGGTGAGAAGTTTCGCCTCGGCAACAGTTGGTTCATGACGAAGCAGCTCTCGCAGGAAGAGCTGCTGGAGAATCCAACTATCACCCACGCCGAAGCACGCCAGCGTGAGCGGGCCTTCTTCAGCGGCGACGAGCCGTGGACGGTCCAGTTCGCCGACTTCTCCGATCGCTTCGGCATTCCTAGTTTGCAAGACGCCATCTCTCAAAAGCTCACAGCGCACATCGCAGCCGCTTTGCCCGAGATCATCGCCCGCGTTCAAGGTCGCCTAGGTGAGGTTAACGAGCTGCTGGCCTCGTTCCCGCCCAAGCCAGTCTCCGCGGCGCACACGGTCATGGACGAAATGCAGCTTGTATTGAACAACATCATTGCTCACGTTCGTGGCGACAACATGGAAGGGTGCTTTCGCAACGAGTACAAATTGTTGCTCGACAAGACGCGCGAAGACCTCAAGGACCGACGTCCGCATGTCGAGCTTCGTACGCCAGGATACCAGCTCCCTTCGATCGAGCTGGACATTTCCTCCGACGAGGAGGAGGCCGCACCAACGCCTGTCGAAACCCCGTCGAAGATGCGTCGAGGCAACAACGGTCAGCCGATCCGTACGCCCCAAAAACAACAACAAGCCGCCCGCGAGGCGACGGGGACGCCACGGACTCGCGTTAAGGGCGAGAAGAGTGAGAAGAGCGTACAAATCCCTCCAAGAGTCATCTTCAAGCTCGACGAGACGAGGGAGAGGCTCGATCGCGGTAGCAGTTCCGGCCTGCCGAATCAGATTAACCCAAAAGTTACTGACGGTCTGATCTTGCAATCATTGGCAGGCTGGCGCACCGTCGTGGGCGACCTCATGACAGGGATTCGCAAGCTCTTGGCTGAAACCATGGAACGTACTATCCAGGAAACTCTCGAAACACGTCCACAGACCCAATTGTTCGTTGACGTCAAAACTACCGTCGAGGACTTCTGCACCACCGTGCTGAGCGCGCAGACGAAAGCGATCATGCACATCGTCGCATGCGAGCTGCACAAACCCGTCACATGCATTGTCAACCTCCGTGAGCTGACGACTCACGCAGAGACGAAATTGCGCCACGACAGGCTCGTCCAGCGAGTGAACGAGTACCTCGACCCGCTCGAGGCGAAGGGAGTGAAAGTGCCCAGTAAGGCTGACCGATTGAAGAAACTGACCGAGTACGAACCCAAGATCAAGCAGGATGACTATAGCCGCGAGGTCTCCGCTCTGGGCACTCCGCTGGCGTACTACGATATCGCCGCCGCTCGCATGCTGGACAACATTGCCAGTCACTTAGAGTTGGGCTTGCTCCATCCGCTCGAGATAGAGTTACGCCCTACTTTGAAGGCGGCGCTGCGCGTGACCGACGAGGCGCACTGCGTGCATTTGCTGGCAGAGGATCCGGGTGGTGAGGCTGAGCGTGGTCGCTTGGTCCTTGAGCGGGAGAAGCTGGAGATGGCTTTGCGGGAGTTGCAGGGTTTGCCCCGCTGAAGTTTCTCATCAATCGGATGACGGGATGTGAACGGCTGGGCTGCGCGACGTCGGGCTGAAAGGCTGCTTGATTGGTTGGATGGAGCGTATCCCTGAGCCATGAGCGAGCGGGTGACATGAAGGACTGAGAGGCTGCTGAGGTCTTTCTCCGCCGACGCATCGAATGTGACAGTCTTGCTGTCCAGATAGTAACGCATTCAGAAATTGAAGTCTTCGGAAATCACTTCTTTCCCTGGTAGCCATTCGACCAGCTGTCTGCGCATTGGTATGCCCGTGCAAACGTAGTATTTGTTGCCCTTGAACCCATCGTCCAGATCAAGCTGATTCATCCGGCGAAAATGTACAGCCACTCCGTAGTCCTTCAACTTCTGGATGTCTTCCGCATTTTCATCTCCGGCATCGGTAATGAACACGGTGAGACAGTGGCGTAGATCATGATGTTGGTCCAGAACGTCGCTGACGAGAGCGACGTCATCCTTTCGAACAGACCAGAGTGCCTTCAGTCGTGATGTGTCCAGTGTATCCAACCCAGGCAGCAGCGGTGTGATACCAACGCCTGCTGCAACGAAACAAACACTTTCACCCTGCTCCTCCTGCTTGACCTCGAACTCACCCCCAAAACCCTTGACGCCGACTTCGAGACTTCCACGACTACTCTTCTCACTCCCTTCATGCTTGAATAGAAACTCCGTCACCACGCCAACCTTCCGGATCGTGATCTCAAACTGATCGTCCTTCAACTTCCGGACCGGGTTCGGCGGAAACCCCGGCTCAGAACTGACGGTGAAGGTCCGGACGAAGTCATCGTTCAGACTGCGCGGGTCGTCGTCGCGCATGTGGCTGTAGCCGATGTTCAGATGGTCGGCGAAGTCGAGCGTGACGTACTGGCCGGGTTTATACGATGCCGCGTTCTCGAGTGCGAACTTGAAACGGGAAACAGTTGGGGTGAGTTTGGTTTGCCTGAGGAGAGTCGCTTGTTGCTGTTCTTTGTCTTGCGGTTTCGCTGTTCGTTTCTCGTTTGCGAGGTATCGAACCACGGGGTTGTAGGGTGACGGCTCGCCTTGTATACCACGGAAGGGCAGTGCGTTGGCGACGAAGCGAGCCGATGTGATGGTGAGTTTGACAACCAAATTGGAACGCGGGAGAACCTCGTTGGCGTCTTTGCCGATCAAGGTTTCCGTTGTACCGGTAAAGTAGAACATGTCGCCCGTTTCGAAGTCCGGTACGCAAACGCCTGCCTTCGGGTTGACGGCCAGATTGCCTAGGGTCTGGTATAGTCTGTTACCGGAGTACTCGGGCCAACAGATGACAGCGCCCGTGTCATCGTTAGATATCACTCTCATGAAACCGGGTGGTCCGCCTCGGTGATTGGTGTCCATGTCCTGCATATGCTGGGCCGTAGAGACGAAGAACAGGTCCGCTTTCGCGACCAAATCCAGCGCTCTTTGCGACAACTGTGGCGAGTGGTCCACGAGCTCTGGTTTCGCCGTCGCGGGGACAATGTGCTTGCTGTTCAGGTACTTGGGACAATTGCCTAGACTCTGCTCGATTTTCAATACAAGCTGCACTTCCGCAACCGACTCTTCACGGCCCGTCACTTCGTCTTCGCGCGAGCCCAGAGCCCCCGCAATCATCCTCCCGTACATCTTGACCCGTTTCCGCGTCTCCAGATTGATCGTCAGTCCAGCTACCATCCTGCCCTTCCTTTCCTCTCGCACCACTTGACCCGTGGCTTCCTTCCCTACTAGTTCCTCTACGACCAGGTCATGCGAGCCGGTAACCGGCGCGCGGATACCGACGATCCCACCGCCTAGAGGCCGGGCGAGTGGCGCTTCGCCACCCCAGAGAGTAGTCCACGGACGGTTGTCCTTGTCGAGAGTGCCGATAGCGATCAGAGGCGCGATCTGTAGGTGGTTGGCCAGCTGCGGTGACAGCGTCGGGACTGTGGGATTGTCATGGTCCGGTGTCCGCATGAATCTATGCATCTTCTGTTCGCCTTCGTGCCACGGTAGATCTTGGAAGTACGCCATGTCTAGCAATCGAACAGGAATACCTGGCTGTTGATTGTGGATCGGCGGTTTACAGGATGTTCCAACTTGTTGAGAGACGATGCGATGAGTTTCGTCTTGCCGGCTGGCACCACTCGCCTGCGAGAAGGATCTTGAGGGCGTCCCGCTATGCTTGCTGACATACAGAATCCAGACGATACAGGCTGACGCGGAGATCTAGGATCAAATTGCTCGAAATGGTTCAGCAAGTATGGATACAGGTAAGGTCTTGGATATGAGATGGATGCGCAGATGAGGGTCCCGTCGAGCGTGCTTTGTCAGCGGCGGCACTGTGTACATGTACATGTACCCAAAGTAGAAGGAGGCAAGGGGCCTTGGGCGGAAGACATAGCGATCGCATGTTTTCGCTGCAAAGCTGTGATCGCTCTATTTTGTGCCCTTTGGAGGCAATATTAGAATTGCAGCCATCCATCAAGGTAGGTCCGAGTATGGGATACAACGAGAGCAAGACAAGTATACAACGTCCACACTGCTTCACTCTCCAACGATTACACCACCACCCATCTCAAAGCCTACTGTTCAATCCAACATTCGGCCCAGGATCCTCTCCAACCATCAACACCACTCGGCCGGCGATATCACCCGCCTCCATCTCCTCATATACCTTCGGCAGATCCCGAAAAGGCCTGACATATACCTTGGGCTTCACGATGCCCGTACGAACCTGTTCGACCGCGTCAAGACACTCCTTCAGATTCCCCACCAGATTTCCCTTGATCTTCAGCCCTTTGATCACGATCTCCGACACGGGTGTCTGGATTTGACCTCCGCCGGGCGGGATGCCGATGCAGCACATTGTGCCGTTGGTTCGGAGCATGGACGCCGCCTGTGCGAAAGCGGCCGAGGAGCCGGCCGAGACGACGACGGCGTGGGCGCCGCCGCTGGTAATGCGCTGCACTTCCTCCACAACGTTGGGCGTCTGCCGGAAATCGACGAAGTGCGCCCCGAAGGAGGTCACGAGTTCGCGCTTCTGGGCGCCACTGTCGATGCCGATGACGTGTGCGCCGCGTGCGAGACCGTACTGAACTGAGGAGCACAAGTCAGTCGTCCATACTGGGACTCCGCAATAGGCTGCCTGATGGTAACTCACCGGCATACTGGCCCAAACCTCCTCCAGCCCCGACGACCGCCAACCAATCCCCGACCTTAACCTCCGAGTTCAGCACAGCCTTATACGCCGTGAGACCGGCGCACAACGTTGGAGCCGTTAGTACAGGGTCCGCATCCTGCGGCAAGAGCGCGATATACCCTGCATCCAAGCAAACGTACTCCTGGAACGCGCCGTCCTCGTGATGGAGGTGGTTCGTAGGTTTCAGGTCGCCGACGCCCTGGCAGTACTGTTCCGTGCCGGCGAGACAGTACTCGCAGCGCCGACAGACGCGGCTGCTGAAGCGAATGCCCACTAGCGCACCTAAGTGGATGGAAGGATCTCGCTCAGGGATACCGGGGCCGAGGGCGACGATGCGACCCACGCCTTCGTGGCCGCCGATGTGCGGGAGTTTGATGGCGGTGATGGGTTGGCCATCGGCGCCCGCGGAAGTGCCCGCTCGAGTGTGTAGATCGCTTTGGCAGACGCCGGTGCAGATGACTTTGGCTAGGACTTCATCTTGACCGGGTTGTCGGACGGGGTAGTCGTCGACGAACTCCACCGGTCCTCCTTGCCGCCTAACGAGAGCGACGGTCTGTTTTTGAGGGATGGGCATTGGATAGGAGGTGTTGGTGGCCGGTGCGAAAGGAGAAGGGGGAAGTGAAGTGCAGATTTCAAGAGAGATGTGAGAGGAGCGAAGCTCTTTTTGAAAGGATTCTTTCGCTACAGAGATCAGCCTGAAAAGCCTCCTGTCGTAGACCACTTACTTGCCTTTCGAGGCCATTGCCAAGCAATAGTCAGTCGAGGTTCCGTATAGGTCATCAAGTCGTGAGGGGTTGCGTTGCATCTAGCGATCATCAACTTGCGTGGATGTCAGGCACTACTCCGCATGCAAGTGATAACAAACAATGCGGAGTCGTCACCCCTCTAACCCCTCCATGACTCCATGAGATGTTTTTCTGTAACCTGGCATCGAGCCGCATTTGAGGCTTTACCTGTCTGTCTATTGAGTACAGCGGAGTGTATTTGGGCTATCGTGGGATATGCAGCGGGCGGTGCGGGTACAGCGGAGTGTCTATTTCACATATACATTAGCAGTGCCAACCCCCTCAAATCCTGCTCGCATGACTCTCTGTCGTGCGACGCCGCCGCCATGGTCGAGGGCCCCGTAAGGTACGTGTACCATGGGCAAAGCCGGAGCAGATCACGCGTTCGGGTGTGACGGCAACATCGTCCCTTGGCCTTCGTCGCGTCGCAACGTGGCATATAGCATCCGATCCTGGATTGGTCCAACCGCTAGAGGCGCATGGGTACATGTGCTTGCGACACAGCACCCTGCACCAGCCGAAGCGTCCGCCTGGGCACCCAAACCCGACTTCCCAGGACTAGCACACCCGTCAATAGCGCCAAAGCGCCAGCTTGATGCGCGGCGGCCACGGGAGTTGGAACGAGATACCACAGGGTGGTGATACCCAGCGCGACCTGCAGGGATACCAGATGGACTACCCCAAGCATGCCTTTCCTGACGGCGGTGGGTAGAGGTCGTGTACGGCTGTATCCCCAGAGGGCAAGGATGGCACAGAAGGTGGTCGTGGCTAAGATGCGATGGTCGAGCTGCACGAGCACCGGGTTCTCGAGCATGTTGCGCCAGAGTAGGTCCTTTTGGTCCGAAGTGTGAGAGTAGAAGGGGTCAAGCATCTCGCGCTTTGGGGGAATGAGACCTTGACCCATCCAAGGAAAGTCGTTGTAGATCAGGCCTGCATCTAGACCAGCGACGAGCGCGCCGGACATGGCGGTGGTGAATACGAGGATACTAAGTGCGCCGACCAGTCGGCCGAAGGGTCGAACTTGCGCACTCTGCAAAGACTCCAGTAGCTTGGCGCTTTCGGTAGGATTGCGTAGAAGACGGTGCTCGCGCAGGATCTGCAGACCATTCCAGAGCATGGCCAAGTATGCAATGAACGCCGTACCCAGATGCGCCGCGAGTCTGTACTGGCTCACGCGCGGATGCTTGCCCGTATCCAGCAGATCGTCCTTCAGCCCACTCTTCACCATCCACCAGCCCAGAAAGCCTTGAAAACCGATCAAGCCGCATATGCCCACCAGTCTCCCCGCCATGGCTGGGTTGACACGTCGTCTAGCGATGAAGTAAGCTGTCGGTAGCAGAAAGGTGATGCCAACCACGCGTCCCCACAGTCGATGCGTCCACTCCATCCAGTAAATTTGCTTGAACTCCTCCAGGTCCATGCGGCTATTTAGCATCTTGAACTCCGGGCTGAGCTTATACAAGGCAAATTCCGCTTCCCAAGCCTGTTCGTTCCGTGGAGGAAAGCTGCCGGTTACGGGCCGCCATTCGGTGATGCTGAGACCGGACTCCGTGAGCCGTGTCAACCCACCAAAGATGACGATGCCAAACACGCTCGCCGCCGAGCCTAGCAGCCAGTATGCAACGCTTTTTGAGCTCGTGTCAGGCCACGCCGATGCTTTGGGGGGAGCTTTTGCGCTAGTCTCGAGCGCTATGCGTTGGCCTAATGCGCCCAAGGACGAGACAGTCGGTTCATAAGATGGCGCTGAACTCTGCGCCCTCGTCTGTCGCTGGGATGGTTGCCGGAAAGCTCTGAGGAAGGGCGTCTGCTTGAGGGATTGATAGGTCTGCCCGGCTGGCGGCGCTTTCGCCTGGTGCTGGAGGCATCTCTTGCAGACGAAGGTATCGCGTAGGAGGGCGCTGGCTCTCACGGCGAGTCGCTGGCGTAGCGGCGAGATGGTGAAGAGGGTGGCCATGCCCCCGCGACGGTGAGTTATTCAGAAGAGGCAGTCAAGTGAAGGACTAGAAATAACTTGTGCAATTTGTACATATGTACATGTCATGGACATTGATGGATAGATGATGATCGGAGCATTTGATACATGTAGATATTAGGTAACTTCGAAAACACCCGATTATGTAATAACTCACATCATCTCCGTACATGTATGTGACCATGTTCTTCGGGCAAACGTCGTATAAGGTATATATAGTAGGCGTCGGAAAGTAGTTAGATAGGGCTGTCTTGGCATTTGAACTATCACACTTCGAATAGCTATAACTTATTCAATAGACATTAGATTTATACAAAACATAGTTTATTATGTTTATATAACCTATAGCTTTCTTTGTGTATATAAATTAATACCTAGTTTACTATCCCTATACCTTAATTATAGCTTAAAGCCAATTTAGTATAGATTTAACTCTAGCTTAAATATACCTCTTGTTAAAAGGGGGTAGACTAAACCATATAGTAGAAGAGACTAAAGTATAGGAAAACTCTAAGGAAAATGTGTTGTCTACTATAGAGCTACTATTATTACTAAGGAACTAAAAGGAAAGTAGGAGTAATGAATCTAGATAAAAGGGATTTCATCTAGACCCTAATGTTACGTTCATGCGGCGCAGCATCAGAAAGGAACATCAGAAAGGAACATTCGGAGCCAATCAAGGATTGAAGGGCTACATCAGAAGTCACGTGAGCGACCAGCCGACCAGTGACACGGTCGAGCGGTCAATGGTCAGAGTCACGTGAGCGACCAGCCGACCTTCGACACAGTCGGACGG
>Ga0058704_10000208_pt1 | contig 32365 bp, 22 predicted proteins | sample AgamicMgSfe_FD_71363 | JGI IMG/M metagenome (GOLD analysis project Ga0058704, IMG submission 71363) | Agave microbial communities from Guanajuato, Mexico - Mg.Sf.e | ecosystem: Host-associated > Plants > Phyllosphere > Phylloplane/Leaf | place: Guanajuato, Mexico | collected 2012-05-30
AGGGTATACTTACTGCTGGCGCGCCCATCCTGCACCCTTCAATCCGTGTCGGTTGTGAGAGAGCGCGAGTGGCCATTTGGCTTGAGGCGTATCCCCCGAGTCCGTACCAGGCGGAGCGAAGATATCGCTGTTCTGTCTGTCGAGCGGCGTGTTCCTTGGACCCGGATCGGTGGGCTTGTTGCCAGACCCCCCGCGAATCGGTTGCGGGTTCTCGACGGTCGACAGATCGAGGTAAAGACCAAGGTCTGCGTCGTCGGTCTGACCTGGCGCAAGTTCGAAATCGTCGGTCGGGACCACGGACGAGTCTTGCGTGGCTACTGGATTGGCCGGGTGGTAGCCGCGCAGGTCCTGCTTACCACGCAACGAGCCACTGGATCCTGGAGGGCCGTATGCTGACTGTGTCGGTTCGGCAGCGACTGCGCCTCCCACCTCGCCACCATTCGACTGACGTGGTTGCAGACGTGCAGGTGCTGGTGCTGCCCAGGCCTGGACGACAAGCGCAGCGGTCACGGCTGAGAAAATCATGCTTTGAGTCTGGGTTGAAGAGAGCGCGGTATAACCAACGTGAACCATCCAGCGTCACGGGTGACGATACCGCAGCTTATATCTTCAATCGCGGACTCCATCCACATGTTGCCGGACGTCCTTCAAAATCGTCCAGGCGTACGTCATTCATCTTGGTTCTCCACCTCGCGTAGATATTCATACGGCGGAGGGGCGAGATCATAAGCACGGCATCCACCGCCCGTTAGTGGTCATCTATGTGAGGCAGCGAGCAACGCTATCTGTGATGAGGGCAACATGCAGGCGGATGATTGACCGCTTGGTCGAGGACCGTAAGTGTCCGTCCCCGCCTCGATGCCGCGATCCCTGATCAACCTTAAAATCTGCTCCGACCCCCGGCTTGAGCCTACGCGCGAAGTGATCGTGGCCCGCGGACGCCGTGCGGATTCCTGGTGAATGTTCGCTTGCTCGGGAGATGCAAGCGTCATCGCGCGGAGCAAACGGTACCTTGGCAGAAGATGGCAGGTAAGCTGGAGAGTCCTAGAGCAGTCCTTTGGATTACGCGTGGCCAGTGTTCCAAGCCTCGACGGGAAAAGGGTCAGTGTGTCGCGGAGGGATGGTACCTCACGCCCACCGGAGGCACTTGTTGACCAAGGATTGTTGATTACAAACTCTGAAGCGATCTGGGAAGACCATGGTGTCACGCTCATTTCGCGCAATCGAATGGTGTTAGGCTTGGGTGAGGTCGACGGAGGTAATTCATACAGTATTTCCTAGGGGAGTACCGCCTAAGGTTCTCCACACTTCCCCGAGATCTACCCGCTGTCGAACCTTAAGATAGTGTTGTGTCGGCAGTTGGACCTCGGTCCGCAATGAACTCTAACGTCTTGGTGTAGCTTCTTCCATTGTACATCACCGAATGATGATCGATGGACCAAAGGCAGACCTCCTACCACTCCCACCTCTCGCCACATACATTTGGCCTACAGATTATGATAAGTCTTGACCCTCGACACCCCACCACATTCGCATAGATCTGCCAATAGATCCGAATGAAGATCATAATAAGCGCACAGTCAACACAAACGCGGTGTATCTGCATCCAGTACACGATCGCGATTGATGATTCGATTCATCATCAATTCACACACGATAGCTAACCCTAGTACTCCCGGGTCCCGGCTCCCGGCTCAGGTATACAATACATCGAACACAAATACATCGTACCGCCCTTCTACCGCGGACCCTCTTCCGCGGCAGCATCATCCTTCCCCGGCTGCTCATGCTTGCTCTTCTCCAACATGGCACGGAAATCCGCGTTGCTCTTCCCACCGCCACCGCCACCCACACCCACACCATCACCCTCCACCGTTCCACCACCCACACCGCGTGCGGCCGACGAACCAAGCCCACCTCTCTTGAAACCTAAGCCACCTCTCCTTCCACCGCCTCGCTGACCAGGTCTCGCCACACTCGTGGGCCTCATCGCGGTATGGGAAAAGCCAGGAGCTGCCGGGCCACTTGCTGACGACGAAAGCCCACCTCCACCTCCACCTCCACCATCACCACCCTGCCTCCTTCGGACCTTCGAGAGCAAGTCCGCCACATCACCCGTCTTGACTTCCTCCCCCAAACCCGAACAATCCACCCCCTGTCTCACATTGAACGCATCTTGCACCTGGGCAAACTCCACAATCGCCCCGTGATCCTGCCTCCGGAGCTGGATCTTCACAATCGGACCGAACTGCTCCATCGCCGCACGGATGCGCGCGTCGTTGACCGTGTCCGGTAGGTTGAAGATCGCAATCTTCCGCTCTTTCGTCGTCTTGAAGGCCTCGTCCACCCCAGCTGTCGCAGGCGCCGAAGTCATCGAAACGTCGGAGCCACGCCTTCCGTTAAGGGTACTCGCCGGTTCTGGCGAAGCGGACGCCGCAACCTTTACGATGACATCCGTCTTCCGAGCCTTGTCCATAGGCGCTGCTCCTCCCTTTGGGGTTGCCATCTCCACCTGCAGGATCCGATCTTTGAGCGGCTTGTTATTGGCCGCCAGTGCCGCGTTGGCCTCGTCTGCGCTCGAGAAGACGATGAAGCCCGTTCCAGTCCGCCTGTTGTTGACCAGCTTAAGCAAATTCGTCTTGACCACCTCGCCGTACTGTGAAAAGAACCCCTTGATCTCATCCTCACTCGCCTTGTGATCGATGTTCTTGACGAACAATTCCCTCCCCTCGGCCTGTGCCCCAGCCCGTTGTTTCTTGGCCTCGGGGTTCGAGATCTTGGCCAGGAGACGATGCTGCCCGTCCAACATCTTGCCATCCATAGCCGCCTCGGCCGCTCGAGCCATGGTCTCGGTCATGAACTGCACGTAGCAAAATCGGCGCCTGCTGTTGTATTTCAAGTTGGGAAGGCGCACGCTCACAATCTCTCCGTAGCTGTCGAAGAGCTTGCGGATGGCCGGCTCGTCAAACTCGGGCGGGTAGTTGGTCACGTACAGTGTGCTTTGGCTGCCGCTGGCGATGGTGACTTCGTGACCGTCGATCTCACGCCCGTTGCGGGTCTGCGCAGCAAGGACATCTTCGTGCGACGTGAACTCTACTGTGGCAGTAGCACTGTTCTTGGCCGCGTCCTGCATGATGCTGATCGACAACGGGGCACCGACATCGCGGAAGAATCTCTTGATATCCAACTCGTGCACATCGATAGGCAGATTGCGAACAGTTATTGTATTGTGTTCACGATCACGCTTGATCTGCGCACTCGCGGAAGCGGATGTCCCGGTGTTCGTAGCTGCAGACGCTAAATCCGGCTCCTTCTTCGTTTTCTTGTGGCTGTCCCCATTGAGAAGTGCATCATCAGCTTTCCTCTTATCACCAGAAGCAGGAGCAGCCTGCCCCTCGACCACAGCTGGCTGGTTTTGCGTCGAGATGTCCGCGGCAGCCTCCGCCTCCTTGGCGCGCCTAGCCGCCAGATGCTTTGAGAACTGTCTCGCCTCAATCAGCGCAGCCTGCAGTTTCTCACTCGACTCATGCTGCTGGAAATGATTCAAGTACGTCTCCAACATCCTTTCTGGCGAATCGAGGTTGCGTTGCGAGAGTGCCTGCTGTATGACCGCCGTAGCCAGGTGTGGCCCGTTCTCGAGTGTCTCGACACGGTGCGCGTCCGACAGGCGATCACTTCCCCACAGCATTAGCTCCCAGGCGTACCACATAGTCCAGAAAAGGAAGGAGTCCTTGTGCATTGGCACTAGCCGCTTGTAGATCTCCCGCGCTTCATTGAAGCGTCTGGCTTCACTCAAAAACTTAGTCTGAATCATCTCAAGCCGGAGCAGTGGGTCACCCTTGAACTCCGTGCCGTAGAGTGTCTGACCAGCTTGCTGTATGTCCTCAATGGCCATGGTGATGCCAACCTCAGCGGTGTCCAGATCGTCTTCGGTACAATTAGGACTGAAGGCGTGGCGGCGTAGGTAGCTGCACCACTGCTGGAGGACTTTCATTAGCTCTTCCAAGCCCCCGACGTCCAGTAGGCCAGAGTTAGTCGCGCGGTGCTTTGTAGCTTCTATGTCGGTGTGAGGTTTACCCTCGACATCCGAGCGGAGAATGCGTGTTGCCCAGAGATCGCCGGACCACGGGCAGTGTCGTGTAGCACGTTCGAGCAGTAGTAGGACTGAAGCGGAAGCGTTGCTGGTCATGGCGAAGTCTATGTAGTCAAGCCACCACTCGGTATGAGTGGGGAAGTGGAGCAGCGCACGCTCGTGTAACGCGCAGCGGAGTTCGACATCGAAAGGTCCAGCCTTCCTACGCTTACTCTCCCACTTCAGATACGCCACAAAGCCGTCGAAGATAGCGCTCTTATCGCCTGAATCAATCGCTCGTTGCAAGCTGAGCTCATGCTCTTGGCGTAAACCCATCTGCCTTCTCGCGGGTTCAGCAAGCTCGTTGACTTCAGCCATGATACCCTCCCAATCGTTGCCTTCGAAGCGGTTGACGATCGGCCAGAACATCTGTGCTGTCTCCGCGGAGCTAGCATGCGGTATCCGCAGGCGCTGTATGAACATATCCCGCACACGCTGTACGTCAGCGGGAGAAGGCGAGGCTGGCAGATCTTGCTCTACCGACTCAGCGTAGCGGTTCCAAAGAAAGTGGCTCTGGTCGATGCGCCACTGAAGCGACGTTGCAGCCTGCTCAAGCACATTGGCAAGCATATCGCGGGTAAAAAGCTCTCGACAGACCTCCTTGTCTTCTTCGCTCCATCCTGTTTGATGTGCGCCTTCAACATCGTTGCAGGCTGCGTAATTCGACGATATCCATTCTGCATAAGCTTGCCACAGCTTCACGGACATGGGCTCGTCCTGAACTGCTTTCTGAAACTGCTCGGTCACCGCGATGCGCTCTTCGCTGGTCTGCGCGAGCACCCTCTCGTCGGAGAGCCAGTCCAGCCAGATATTCTCGCCGACAGCAAAGCGGGTGTCCATGGCCTCACGCGCCTGACGTAGCTCGGCGAGCAGGCCGTAGCTACGGGGGTCTTGTGGTGCTGAGTTGTCAGCATTTGCGGTTGGGGAGACGTGAGACAGGAAGCCTTTGTGTAGCAAGTCGATCAGCTGTACATGTGAGTCGTAGGCGTACGAGTTTTGGGTAAGATAGTTAAGCAGATCGGTAACGGTTTGCGACTCGGTGGGGGTCAGCGCGCTCGAAATGAAGCTGCGCGGAGGCGGCGTTTGTGCGGGTGCTTCTGCCATGGTTCGATCTGCCAGCGACTGTCCGGATGAGCTGCGATTGAGATGCGGCGGGTGGGTCGCGGGTGCTGTCAAAGATGGCGAGCGCTGTGGTTCAGTCATAGAGTGGTGACGCAGGTTGTCGGGAGATTGTGTGCGCACCGTTTGGTGGCGGTGTTGCATGGACGCCAAGTCTGAAAACGGGAGGCGTAGGTCAGCAAACCGCACCTACGCGCCAAGACGAACAACGAAAACTCACCAGGCAAAGTCTCCAGATGCGGTCTCGATGAAGCTCGAGGCGAGATTAGAGGGCGCGAAGGGCTCTGCGAGTGCCCATATCTTCCAGACGAATCGGGTGGTGCTGGTGAAGGGTCGCTGGTGGGTGGCAGTGTTTGCTGTTGCTGGAAGAGCCGAAAGGCCGGTCCTGTCTCGGAAATGGGCTGCAATGGGGTTCCTCCGTGCACGCGTTCCAGCACAGCACCTCCGTCCGCCGGTCGAGGGACGTTGTTGGAAGCACGTATATCGCGTTCAGGCGAGCGAGTGACCTCTTGGCTCAAGCTGGAGGAGGTCCGCTTCCCACCACCCGCAGGTCGCACGGTCCTCAACGACTTGCGTTGCGAAGCACCCGCGATCGCAGTCGAGGGGGGAGTGGAAGCATCGCTGGAAGAAGCGCTGTCGGGCGATAGCAAGGCGTTGATGTTCATTATGCCATCACTTATATACGGCGGCCGCAGTTGGCAGATCAGGCGTGGCGGTTGACTCGAGTTCCAGGCTTTGCAGAGGGAAGAAGCTTTCGCTGTGCCTCAGGCTGTAGACCCCTGAGGCAGGGATAACAGCACCGTCAGAGTACGAGGACCGGACACAGTACATGTACGTAGGAGGTGTAACAACATATCACTCTCGGAGGATAGACAATGGCGAACAAACCACAAGTGTAAACAAGCAAATGTGTAGGTAGCGACGAGACGGAACGTGTCGGCACATACATATACATAGTATGTACGCCAGGGTGCAGGAGCGTCGGGGCTGAACGGTACTTTTTCATGCGAAAAACATCCACCTATCGATTCGGCTGTTACTTCTGGCGGATGAGATCCGTGACTACGATTGATGAGTAGCGCAGCCTGTAGCAACTGGCATGATTGCCGGCGATGTCGAATGTATACAGGTGTCTCCAAACTGTTTCAAAGCACGATCGGGCCGTTGGCCTCGGGAGGAAGGTTGAAGAACGCGCCAAGGCCGCCGGCTACTCCCGTTCAAGGAGATACAGGAGGAGACCTCAACTGGTGATCAATCGATCTCTCGACTGTCGACGGTGATAACTGATAGTCATGAGTCTATCAGCGCCTTCGTGGCGAATAGCTCCACGATGCAAGCTTCCCCACACACTCACAAATCACGCTGATGACTGACCATATACGCTCTCAGGCCTCTTCTGCAACAACCTTCCGGTCCGATCACGTGCGCTCCAGCAACGACGTGCCTCCATGTTCGGCGGCCGCGGCAACGACGGTCGCAGCCCAGACAACGGCAGCAGCGCCAGCAATAGTGACCAAACGTCCTCGTCCGCACCCTCGCGACCCAACCCTGTCTTAGAAGAGTATCGCCGCCGTAATCCGGGCGCAAACTCCACACCAGAGCAGCAAGGTGCATCGATGCAAGCAGGCGATTTGTCTGCCTCCTCTGTCTTCGAAGACGAACGTCGTACCCAGGTGCAAATCAATCAGGAAGATGCCACGAAATCAGCAGGCGATGACTCCGGGCCGGGGGGCGGCAAAGCCCGCGATCCCTCTAACCTCACCCGCGTCCTAGACCCCAACCCCAACGCACGCGAGCGCTTCGAGCGCAAAAGAGTCATCCAAGCCATCCGCAGAGGCGGCCGTCTCAACCGCGAGCAGTTCCGGAAGCGCACCGAGCGCGAACACACCTCCAAGAGTCACAACATGAAGACTTCGGTCAAGAAGCTCGGGATGCTGGCGCGGCAGATTGCAGGTAAGACGGTCGACGAGGCGATCGCGCAGATGCGGTTCAGTAAGAAGAAGGTTGCGATCGAGGTGATGAAGCAATTGGAGCTTGCGCGGGACGAGGCCGTGACGATGCGAGGGATGGGGTTGGGCGCTGTGAGTGTGGATGATGACCGGGCCACGCATCTCAAGGATGCCTCTGCGCGTGTGTCTGGAATGGCGCCCACTGCTGCAGCGACGGGCACCGCGAAGGCCAAGGCCGGCACGGCGTTGCAGATCCAGCTCAAAGACGGCAAGCGCCATACCGTCTCCGACGCCAGCACCATGTACGTCGATCAAGCATGGGTCGGACGCGGGCCGTTTGGTAGATTGCCGGATTATCGCGCCAGAGGTCAAGTCAATTACATGCGTACGCCGTGGACCAGTTTGACGGTCATGTTGAAGGAGGAGAAGACGAGAGTGAGGGAGTATGAGGAGCGGGAAGAGAAGAGGCGGAAGCAGATCAAACTGTGGACGCAGCTGCCCGACAGGCCGGTACAATGGCAGAGGCAGTGGTATGGATTTTAAGTCATCTTTACGGTGAGGAGGGATAGTACGCAAAGAAAGCGTGAGTGCTTGGTGTAGTACTAGAAAGTGGCTGTATCAACGATTCCTGTCCTTGTACACTATTGCCCTTCATCTCGGCCGAGACACAGCCTGCGCGTCACTTTCTCATCTAAATCAGCTCCAACCACGCCATCATCCTCTCCGCCGAGCAGTCCATAACCATCACAGCCTCATCCTCCTCTTTTGCCTTACTCCCCGTCCTCCTCCGCCCAGCATGCGCCACTCTAGCCCGTCTAGCCTCGATCCCTTTTTCTACCGCCTTTCTCAACTTCCCACCAATCCTGGCATCACCACCTTCCCCCGATATGCCCCTCAATAATCCTTCAATTAGCAAACTGCACTTCGCATTATCCACCGCGCCCGCACCATTCGCCGCAAACGGAGCATACCACTTCCCGAAACCCTCCGCGGTCAACGACGCCTCCGTATATGCCGGTGCGGTCGCGGCAAGTAATGGGCGCAACAGCATGCAGCTCAGATTCGTCTGCGCACGAGCCGTAAGGTAGGGTTTCGACGGGAGGACAAAAGCCTGGAACACCGGCAGTGGCAAGGGCCGTAGAAACTCGGTGTACAAGTCTAGAAGATCTTCGGTATCGACAAAGAGAGCTGGGTACTTGGCGCAGAAGGTAAAGAGCAGGGCGAGGAGGCGCTGGCGGAGACGGATCGAGTCTGGGCCGCCGTAGGCTTGAATGGGCCAGGTGTGAGGTGAGCTTGCGAGAGAAGTGTCGACATCTTGGTCGCTCCGCGCGTCTTCTGCTTCGTCGTCATCGGATGCAGCTCGGCTCGGAAAAGCTGTCGCGGATCGAGACCTCGTCGTGATCTCCCGGCTTTGCGGCGAGTCACCATTGTCGGAATCGTCACCGGAGTAATCCCCGTACTCTCCATTCTCCAGATCGAGCTTCTTACGCTTCGAAGACCACGCTCCCTCGTCGCCCTTCCGATTCTTCGGACCTTGCGTCTCATTCTTCCACACCTCGCCAAACTCTGCTAGACTCTTGTGCGAGCCGTCGGCCAAGATGGCGCGTAGGAGACGACGTTTGTTGTTCCGACCTTCGCCAATCGGGGAAAGGTACTGCGCTAGCATACTGTCGCTCCCGTCCTCAGAGTGATCGAAGATCGCGAGATCGTCGGAGAGCACATCCAGCATGAACTCCAGCCATAGTTTCCAGCGGTCCCAACGACGCTTATGCACAACCGAGCAATTCAAAGCCCAGCCGAACATACTCCAGAAGTCTGCGGCTTGATTCCAGAGGGACTCTTTACTCGCGTACGGAGAGCGAATGTCACCGGGTTGGTCGTCTTCATCATTCCTGCGGTGATCGATATCGTGCTGTCGGATTCGGACCCTTTTAGTTCGAGAGGAGCTGAGGCTGTCGAGGCATGTAAAAGCCTTATTCAGACCGCTGCGTCTTGGGCCTACAAGAGCGTTGACGTGCCGGAGGTAGCGTAAAGCCTCATCTGATGCGATCTGCTTGTCTCGACTTTTCGTGCGTGTGGTGAGCTGGGGGTGAACGGCTAAGGTTGCGGTCAGCGCTAGATGTTGTGCAGGTGGTATGTAACAGGTGTGAGTAGAGCTTGTGCCGGATGTCAAAGTGTTGAAGAGCAGAGAAAGCGCTTGGGCGTAGAGTTGCTCCTCGAAACAAACAGTGCAATGATTTAGTAGTTGAGCTGGTACAGAATTGACGGTCCGGTGGGAACGATCGACTGTAGCGGTTTGGACCATGATTATTTCAACCTATGTCCTCTGGATTCCTGACATGGATACCGTGACATAACTTCGCCTTACTTTTGCTCAATGGGATTTATCGATCGGTTGATGTTCGTCGTTCAAGTGAATGTCGCTGCGCGTGCAGCCGCGTTTCGCGTGTTCTTGGCATTCACGACAGCACGTGACTACTCAACAATATGCCTTCGACTTCATACCGTACTCTTTCAAGTCCTTCCCCAGCTACCAACATACAACAACCATAAGCATACACTAGCTCGACTGCCTCAAGCGACATTCACGACCTCACCAATTCTACGCGGTCATCGCGCGCAATCGCTACCATGCCCAAGTTCTTTTGCGACTACTGCGACGTCTACCTGACGCATGACAGCATGTCAGTCCGTAAAGCGCACAATAGCGGCCGCAACCACCTGCGCAACGTCGTCGACTACTATCAGCAGATTGGCCACGAAAAAGCTCAGTCCGTCATCGACTCCATCACCTCGTCATATGCGGCGGAAGGACAAAGCGGTAGCAACCCCATGTTGCCGCAGAATCAGATGGGCCCTGGTATGGGTGCGCCAGGAGCTGGGCCGCCGGGGTTTGGACCTCCAGGGTTTGGGCCACCACCGCCGCTAGGTGCTTTTGGGGGAGCGCCGCCGCCCGGTATGTCCTTACTCCGCGGGTGAAAGGATCGAGTGGGAGCGAGGGAGCAATGGAAGACGTGGAACGAGGCTGACCGTAATCTTAGGTCTACCACCAATGCCATTCGGCCGCGGTATGCCGCCTCTGCCCCCTGGTGAGTTCCACATCTATCGATACAACCGATCATACACGACATTAACATCATCACAGGCTTCCCTCCACCACCGCAAGGTTTTCGTAAGTCTAGCCAGCGCTACTTTCATTCCCAATGCCCACCTTACTAAACACCATCATCATATTCAGCTCCGGGAATGGCACCCAACATGCCCTTTCCACCTCCACACACTCCGCACGGCGGCTCCCAGCCGGGCGTAACACCATTCCCTCCTCCGAACATGCCGCCCTTCCCACCGCAGCCATTCCAACAGAACTCACCATTTCCCGGCTCGCATATGAGTCCTCCACCAGGACAGCAGATGAGGGGAGAGCCGCGCTAGTAGTGCTGTTCGAAAAACATGGGTCTAAACTTGAGCTGGCTGTACTGAGAGGAGGTCGAAGCATGCCTGCTCGCACACTCGCACACGGTTGTGGTAGGTGCTAAAGTCGCACCTAAGGAATAGGAAAAGACCCATACCGCGCACACCGTTTTGCAACGAGGGATGCCCGAACTCTAAAAGGGAACAGGCATGCGAACGAAGATATTCGTTTGCTAAGGCGCTGCGAAGTTTTCCGGATGGGTACCAGTGTCTAGCGCTAAAGTGCACTCTCCAGTCACGCAGCTCACCACGATCGCTCCTCGTGGATCTCTGACTCCGGACACCATTCACCACCGGAGCGACTAGGGCAGGCTCATTGGCGGATGAGCTGGGAAGTTGAGCTATGGGTGTAGTCATCATGTTGCGAAGCGCACTGGGTGGGCGCTTGAAGACGAAGAGGGAATGGCACCAATCCAGAACCATGCCATTACCGGCCTCATGCAACTTTCAAGCCCCTCGCGTGATGTAGGTATACACCAGAAGGCTGGTATAGACTACATCAATAGCACGGATGCTGTTTGGTCCCTCGCAATTCCGAACATCGGATAACAGAGAATGAACTTGCGCGCAGTCGATGAATAAAGAACTGCAGCTACTACATCATTAAGCCACCACCGCTATGACACATGCACCGCTGCGACCTTTCATCGGACGTCCCTGACGCAACTACGTCCACACAATGCATGACGCTTGTTCAGCCGGCGATCCTCGTATCGAGCTATCATCGTGCCGTTGTCCCTCGCTTAGCGCTGAATCCCAGTACACCCGAGTTCAAGCAAAGCTTGATCTAAGCACGGCTCATCACACCCCAGGCCCGGATCTTGTTGTCGGTGTAGCCAGCGAACAGAGTCTGACCGTCGGCGGACCAAGCCAACGAGACACACTCGGGCTCGCGACTCTTCTTGCCAACCTCCATGTACTCGGGCTTCAACTCGTCAACCTTGCTCTTCTTCTCGAGGTCGAAGACGATGATCGAGGAGGCAGTCGCAGCGCACAGCCAGTAGCGGTTGGGCGAGAAGACGAGAGCGTGAATCTCATCACCAGCCGTCAGAGAGTAAAGATGCTTGCTCTCGTTCAGGTCCCACAGCATGGTCGTGCCGTCCTTACCGCCCGAGGCACAGAGCGAGCCGTCGGGCGAGATCGTGACGGTGTTGATGTAACCCGTATGACCGACGTGGTCGGTTTGGATACGGCAGGTGGCGAGCTCCCAGACCTATGAGCGCGAGGTGTTAGCTGTGCTCGACCGAACAACGTCAACTCGAATGAGTAGTCGATTGTCGCTAATCAGTGCGCCGGTGAGGCGAAGTGTGTCTCATAGCCCGCAGGCTCTGAAGTAGCAAATACTTGTATATCGACATCATGCGACACGGAAAGACTGCATGACTCTTCTCAACGTACCTTGACAACCTTGTCCCAGCCAGCGGAAACGATGACAGGGTTCTGCGGGTTGGGGCTGAAGCGCACGCACGACACCCACTCCGTGTGGCCCTTGTCGGTGATGGTGTACTTGCAGTCTCCGAGGGTGTTCCATAGCTTGATGGTGCGGTCGCGGGAACCAGAGACGATCTGGCGGTTGTCGGCGGAGAAGGAGACGGAGAGGACGTCGTTGGTGTGGCCGACGAAGCGGCGCGTCGTCACACCCGTGCTCAGCTCCCACAGGCGCAGCGTCTTGTCCCACGAAGAGGAAAGGGCGTAGGCGCCATCGGAGGAGATGACGCAGTCGGAGACGATGTGCGAGTGGCCGTGCAGAGAGCGCTTAGGGTAGCCGTAGGAGGTGTCGTCACGGGTAAGGTTCCAGATGATCAGCGTCTTGTCGCGCGAGCCGGACAGGAGCATGTTGGGGCTGCAAGTATGGTCAGTATCGCATCAAGACGCTCGGCCTGTTCCTGAGGACGTACTTCTCGAGTGAGGTCGCCAAGCTAGTGACCCAGCCGGAATGACCCTCGAGGGTACCGCGGAGGACGAGTTGCTCTGCCATGTCTGATGCGATATACGCTTGATCGGGGTTTCGGGTTGGTGAGATGTAGTGAACGAAGAGTCTGTACTCTTGATGCAGGACCAATGTGAAGATATCGTAGTCGCTCGGTATAAGTTTCGTGTGCCGCCGCGAACTCTTGGCGAGGCTAGGGATCGGCCCGACGCCGACACGGCTACGGCGAGTCTCAAGTCCTAACCTCACCCTCCATCCAACATGACAACATACAGTATCAAGAATGTTCCCACAATCGTGTACGCCTGCAACGCTCCCTGTGAGTGCGATTCCATACTATGTGCACACTACACAGATCTTACGTACACTCATAGTGACCGGTTCATCCGCTATTGGGGCGCGCGGCTTGAGGCGTAACCGATACATCATCTGCACCCTGTCGCAACGTCTTCATTAGGATAGTCGACCGCTTCCACCTTCACGTCAACAGGTCGCAGGCAGAGAGGTTTGTGATCTGACGTGCTTTGTATGGTCGAACGATTCGCATCTTCGTTCCTCCCTGGCGCACGCGGCTCGAACCTGGCTCTGAGCCTCTGGCGTGATGGTGGCTTTACTCCGATTCTGTTATGTCAAGACTACCGAGACAATGCTACCGCATCGGGCACTTGCCAAGCCATCGGCCAGAATGCCCTCGGTTCGGCTCATTACGTTCCACGGCGCGTCTCGAAGTCGGAGTCGTTCGTTCCGGTGCATTCCTTCTCGCTTGAGTCTTCCGCCTTTGGTTCGGCTCACCGTGCCAACGCCGAGTGTTCGAAGCTGAGATGGTTTGCCACAGTTTATTACAAGGCACTACCGTGAGACCCAGCTGGTCGAATCCAAGCTCTCCTATTCCCCACTGTCACGGCGACTATTTCTTCTTGTTTCGTCTCTGACTTCTTCCTTTCACCCTCTCATGCTCGCATCATGTGGTTTCACGATCCTGTTGTACGTCAGACAGTACTGTCCCTTTGCGCCGTCGTGCTATCGCACCCAGATCTGGCCACAGCGCAGCGAACCTGCCTCGCCTTACAACAGCCTTTGACGTACCGCACCGTACACGAGCAGGTCGTGTCAATAAATACGGGCGTGGCAACAAATACCATTTTCCGCCCAATTCCCGAAGTCGCCGTCACGGTGAGCAACGCGCCGACTAGCTTTGACGAGCTATCGACCTTACGCTGGACCGAAACGCGAATAGCAACAGACCCGATCGGTGTCTCCCGGTCTGTTCCAGCCTCACTGGCGTCGCCAACACCGAGCTCAGAGACATTGATCCTTGTTGTCATGGGCGGATTCGCACAACGTCACGACCGGAGAAAGCTACACGACAAGCGTCAGACGGGATCCTATTACGTCTCCGCTAACGGTACCGTAACAAACGACTGTACTACGACGCCCATTTACACGATAAGCGGGAGTGGCACATTGACCGCTACAGTCAACGGCACCGTCTACACCTATTCTACCTCTCCCGGCATACCGTACTCCCTATTCGCTCCAAGCACTGTACCGGGCTCAATCACGACAAGTTTTTCTCTCGGTAGTGACGGTGGCCTAGGTTGGACCAACGCTGCTTTCTGGAACGGGCAGGCGTCGTTTTGTGCGATGAGCAACGGGACCGTATATGCGGTGTTTCAGCAGAACAACCAGCCGGATGGGTGTCTGTTCATTCAGTTGTCGCTGTTCAAGGTGTCGTCTTGTCAGGCACTTCAACTCTCCACCATTACTGGACCTTCGGGGTGAGTGGTTTAAGCTTTCGGAGTGTGAGAGGTTCGAAGGGTGCTGATTCACGCATTGTACAGGCCGACCGGACCACGTGGGTATGGGTTTATCTGACAACAATGAAGCTTGACGATTGGCTGATAATGCTACATAGACCGACGGGCGCAATAGGTGCTACTGGGTAAGAATCAGTGACTCGATGAACCCGCGATACGTAAGCTGAAAGGTTTACAGGCCCAGTGGACCTACGGGCGCTCAAGGATCTCAAGGAGTTCAGGGTACTCAAGGGCTCCAAGGTGCTCAAGGCAGCCAAGGGCTTCAGGGTGCTTCTGGAGGGATTGGTGCCACGGTAGGTCCTCAACTTGACCCTGACAGCCGATGCTGAAACAGACGCTGACTGTACCTTGCAGGGCCCTACCGTATGCCATGCCGGTGCCGCTACGTCGAAGAGCAGTCACTGAGTTGTTGTACAGGGTGCGAGCGGCCAAGTAGGCGCCACTGGATCACAAGGTGTTTCTGGACAAGTCGGCGCGACGGTATGTTCCTCTGATCATTCAAAAGAAAGAGTGAAAGCTGACTTGGCGTGCAGGGTCCTACGGTTCGAGTACTTCTGCCTGACTGTGAAACAAGACTGACCCCGATGGCAGGGACCAACCGGGGCGAGCGGACAAGTTGGTGCTACAGGGTCTCCAGGTGTTTCTGGGCAGGTTGGCGCAACAGTACGCCTCCCAAGCTGAGCTCCGAGCTTCGATACCAGCCTGCTAACTAGTGCATAGGGACCTACCGTAAGAACGAGACTCACATCGACTGTCGATGATGCAAGACTGAATCGAAGCATAGGGACCGACTGGCGTAAGCGGACAAGCCGGTGCTACGGGTTCTCAAGGTGTCTCAGGACAGGTCGGCGCCACGGTACGAAGTACTCCCTATGCTGTTTACACATGGCGCAGTTGATTTCAGCGGCTGAACTCATCGCAGGGACCAACCGGTGTGAGTAGCCAGGTCGGCCCTACTGGGTCAACAGATGAGTCCAGACCACCTGTCTGTGGGCCATGAGCTTTGACTGACTTCTGTATTACGTCCGAGCGGGCCCAGCGGACCAAGTGGACCAAGTGGAGCGGAAGGCATGACAGGGCCGACAGTAAGACTCGTTGTTTGCGGTGCGAGGCGCGCAAGTGACTATGACTGACGCGTTCGTCCAGGGTGCAACCGGCTCTTCCGGCCCATCAGATAAGTATCTTCGGTCCCTCAGATCCCCAGGGGAGCTGACACTTCGTACGGGCTCTAGGGCAATCCGGTCCAAGTGATAAGTCTTCCTCGATCTTGTCAGTGCGGGTCTCAAAAGCTGACTCTTCCTTCACGCCCATCTGGACCCCCCGGGCCAAGTGCAAGTCCTGGCCCCCTCTTCGGCTACGTCGGCTGCTACGTCCATACTGGCAGCAAAACCTCGACGACCGGTCTTGCTCTGTCGACTTATCAAATGACGTATACGACATACGTTGACAGCCAATGTAGCAACCGGTGCGCGACCGGTGGCTTCATCTTCTTCGGCTCGGTCAATCAGGGCACAACCTCGGCCGATTGCTGGTGTGGAAACCGGATTTCGTACGTGACTAGGTAAGTACCCAGTCCCGCCCCCCGTCGACCGGTTGGTAGGCAAGCAAATCACTGATCAACTTGGGATAGCAATGGTCTGCTCGGTCTGGGATCTGTGACAGGAAACGCGGGAGAGCAGAATTGTGGGCCGTGCAACGGCGCAGCTCTTCCACAGAGTGTTGTGGGCGAGTGCGGCAACTCTTCGACAGGCACGATTGCCATCTTTGCGCGTAGTTTTTGAGCGGTATGCACATACATAGATGTCTAATAAAGCAGTTCTCTTCACGCTGGTGTTGTTACGTGTCTCCTCTTCGACGCACTCATCTCGCGATCGGGAAAGCTATTACAAGATCAAGACAACGAACGACGTGCCAGTGGCAAGCGTGCTGCGTGGCTGCTCTCACGGTCGAACGGAGATCCGGGCAGCTGTCGGAGGAGCTCTGCAGGCGCTCGCAGATTATTCGGGAAGGAAGTACCAGGTGTCCCCAGGCTGAACGACTCCCATCTGTGCGAACATACACCTTGGCGAGTCTCCGGGTGTCTTTTTGCTCGGGAATCGAAGACGGCGTTTGCATCCTCTATGCTATTTTCCTAATCGCTCACGAGTTTCTGGTTTCAGATCAGGGATACGTGCGCTCCTCTGTCCCAGAAATTCGCGCGTCCGGTTAGCTCTAGGTTGAAACCGATGTTTTGCTCTAGTGATGAACGTGAGCAAACTTGCGGGTTTGCACAGCTTACTCAACATCCTCTCTGATACATACTTATGTACTCTTGATAGTCAATCCTGCGCGGTGCCGACCTGTATTAACGCTTCGTAGCCCCGTACATCCATTTCGATGTTCTATGCGCTGTACTTTGTAATAGCAACCAGGTTGTCTCGAAACATACGAGTGGACGATGTGGTGTTGTTTGGGGTACCGTCGTGACTGTGCCGCAAACAAGCCCAGCATCGATTGGCCAGCCAACGGTTTGCTTCTATTTCTGGTTCACACCTACGTCGTCGTCCGCCACGGCAACACAAGGCTGAGAGAAACGCCGCGGAAGCAAGAAAGAGAGAGAGAAAGAGACATCACACAACTCACGAGCGAGCAGACGCCGCGGTCTGACACGCGTGTACAGCGTGTGCTTCAAAGACACGACCTGCTCGCCGCCAGCTTTACCCAGCCCTTGCCGCAGTACCTCATTCCTCTGCTTCACCTTGCACTCTTCTTGGCTTTTATAATATAACAACTCATACCTGTGGAAACCACTCCGAGCAGACAGCAGAATCCTAACCACGTCCAACAACATGTTCTTGAACACGTCCCTACTCGTCTCTGCCCTTGTGGTCTCGACCTGGGCCCAGTCGGCAACCGTCACCATCGAAGCCAGCCACGGCGGAGCCGGCAACGGTCTCACGAACACCACGATCTCGGTGCCGCTGAACGCTATCTACACGAGCAACTCGCTCAACATCGTATCCGAGCTCTTCCTGACCGGTGCTACGGGTGTTGATGTCCAGAGCATTACGTGCACACCATACCGCTACTTCAACGGCACTGGGAACGGTGGACTCCCTTTCACTTCCACCACGCCTTCTTACCTGAGCACGAACACTGTTCAAGTGGGATCTATCGTCTGCCTCAATATCTCCACGTCTTCCTCACTGTCGTCCTCGTTATCAACGCCAGCCACCAGCAGCGCGGCCAGTAGCAATGGCACCATTGGCACTGTCCTTGGAATTCCCAGCTCCTCGACGACATTACAAAGCAGCAGCAGCAGCAGCGTGGTCACTGCTACTCTATCGCCAGCGCAAAGCTCGACAACACCATCTCCACTCGTCACCACAATGAGTGACGCGACCTCGACCTTCCTCACGACCATATCCCCTCCCGCAGGCAGTGCGACACCGCAATCCACCATCACCAGCATCGCCATGGTGGCATCGTCTGGCGAGCAGCCACTATCTACCTATCTCCCCGCCACCAGCCCAGAAAGTGCAGTAGCGACCTCGGTCACCTCAGCAGCGGCGTCTTTGGTTTCGGGTAATGCTGCGAGTGGGATTCAGCTCTCGGGAAACGCGGCACAGGCTCTGGCCATTCTGGGGTTTGGCGCTGCTTTTGCGCTGTAACAGACTCGAGCTCTTGGCAGCGTATGGCAGGGACCGCGGGAGATAAGATGGTTACGACTCATGATTGATGTAAAGCGAGCATGGACTACCACACTACTAATCGGATGGAGAACTCTAGGAAACGAGCGTCTGGTTGGACTGGTCGGGCGTAGCTTTGTTAGTTTGTAGGTGATGAAGATGGGATACTCGATATCCTGCTACAACTCGGTCCAGAATCTTTCCGTCTCTTCTGCTTCTCTATGGCTACCACGGGTCAAAGATAATGCCAATCAATACTGCAAACGTTATCGGAAACACCCGATACGCATGTCGTGTTTTGAGTATTAGGGTATTCACAAAATCAAGAAACAAGGCACCCACTTCCGCCAACGCAAACACCTCGCTTCTGCTTCTATGTCGTTATGCATCTCGTTCCGCGACTTGTATCATCATCCACCCGAATCCCATGATCATCTACGCTGGTGCCTCATACGGCTTGACGAGCATCTCACTAAACTTGCTGATGCTCTCCACACCCCTCACCTCGTCCACCAACAGCGGCATCTTGACCACGTGGAAGTCTTCCCCGTAAAGGTCGTCGATCTGTTCGAGGTACTTCTTTTGCATCTTCCGGCGGGAGTTGCACTGCTCGCACGGATTATCCTTCTTGGGGAAGAGGAGCTGGTTGACGACCATGGCGTGCGTGTCGATCTCGTAGGTGCCCAGTTCTTGGATCATGCGCTCGGTTTCGTAGAGTGATAGGAACTCGGGGATGAGGACGGGGATGAACCTAATGTGTACGATTAGCCTGATGTATCTCGATGTGATGCGGGAAATTTCTGCAGCGTACGTCGTAAGGTCCGGGTTCTTGAACTGCTTGTTCACATCTCCGATCGTGTTCCGCAAATCTTCCATCCGCTTCAGCACATCGTCGAAGCTCTGTCCGTTGGGAAGACCACCTCGCGCACTGACGAGGTTGTTGATCATGCCTCCAAACTGCTGGCTCAGCTGGCTGAGCTTCTCCAGTGCCTTCTCCAGCACCGAAGGGAACTGCAGGAACCGAAGGGTATGGCCGGTGGGCGCCGTGTCGAAGATGATCAGCTCGTACTCCATGCCCTTGACCTGCTTGAGCACTTCGGCGAAAGACATGGCTTCGTCGACACCGGGGATGCTGAAGGCCATGTCCTGGAACATACTGCCGACACCTCCGAGCCCTTGCATCGCCTCTTGCGCATCGTCACCGCCCGCCGTGATCAAGTCATTGATGCTGCCGTTCGGATCGATCTCCATCGCCGCCAGCCCCTCTACGCCCGTCACGGGGCGAGCGTCCTTGCCGAACTTCATCCCGAAGGCGTCGCTCAGGTTGTGCGCTGGGTCGGTGGAGATGAGCAGCACGCTCTTTCGCGCCTTGGCCATTTGCACGGCGAGCGAACATGACGTTGTCGTCTTTCCCACACCACCTTTGCCGCCGACAAAGATCCACTTCAGACTCTTCTGCTCGATGATGGGCTTGAGGGAGGACTCCATATCGCCGTCCTCAGCCATGCTGAATAGAGTGACTTGGGCTTTCGGTTTCGAACTTGCCTTCTGGACTTTTGTCACTGGACACGGTATTGGTGTACGTGAAGTTTCAGAGGGGTAAAGGTATGTTGCAAATACGAGTAGGTATGTTCGCGCAAGGCAGCGGTCAGGGAAACACATGCAGCGGTCGCGGGGTGGGACATACGTCATGTCACGTTTCTGGGCTATTTGCTGTGGCTGATGACCGATACCCTCAGCTGTGACTTGACTATCGAACACAAAACTCGCATGTTTTGCTTTGGACGCATACCTTCGTATATGTAAGGATCTTCTGCAAGTATGGATTTTTGATATAGGAATGGTATAGCATCAACGAGATCCTATGTCAAGCGAGTGAATCCAAATACTATCACTACACAATGTACGCTTGATTTCCCGCCTCATTCAAACCGTCCCGTCAACCCTTTGCCCATCACACTACTGTTGCGCCTCATCTGCGCAATCCTTGCCGTATTCTCCTCCCTGCGTTTCGCGCTCGCATCCACAATCGCCCGCCTCTCCTCCGCCCGGGCTTGATACGCCAGACTGCTCTTCTTCGTTCCACCCATCTTTACCCCGGATCCTTCTCTGCTGAAGTTTGGCGTCGTCACACCGCGATCGTTCGCGGCCGCAGATGCGATGTTGGTGGTGGCGCGGCGTAGAAGAGACGGTACTTTGAAGCCGCCCGTGTTCGGCCCGGCAGCCCAAGCGGTCCTGCCGAGAGCGCTTTCACTCGTGCTGGAGCCGCGCTTGAGACTGAGTCGATTTACCACTGCCGGCTTCGGCGCCGTTCGACGTTGGGATGCTGGCATACGCGGCGGTGGCATGGCATGCGCATCGAAGCCTGCAGGGTTGGGAGCAAAGCCTCCATCGTTCTGCCGCGCACCCTCTGCTGTCAACTCATCGTCCTCCCCATCCTGTGGGTTCTGGTCGTCATCTGCTCCGTCACTCTCCGATGGAGAATCGTACTCCAGTGCAGTCGGCCCAACCATGGTGGTGTCCGGTTCATCCAAAAGAAAGCTCACACTGTCCCGAACCTCCAGCAACGACGCAGGCTTGCGGAATGCACTTGTCTGCGTCCGTCTGGCCTTGGCCGGCGGTCGGTCTTGGGACTCTGGCTCCGGCTCTCCATCCGCAAGACGCCGCTTGTTCCCGCTGACCTCGCGCAATGGCTGAGCGATCTGGACGTGCTGCTGGGAACTCTGACTGTCTTCTTGTGTCGGTTGGGCAGATGCGTCTTCGCCGTCGTCCGGGAAGCTAAGGATGTCGTCGCCATCGTCGTCATCCGCAATGGCCCTCAAAAATGCGTCCTTCGCTTTTGACTGTTTACCCTCGGCCAGACCTGCGATATTGTCGTCCTGCAAGAGCAACTTGCGCTTCCGAGCCTCCTCTCTTTGCCGCATCTGCCGTCGCTTCATTGATACTTCATCCTCATCCTCGTCCAAGTCGAACATGTTCGCCTGCTTTCTCCTGAGCGCCCCGGTAGTGAGGTCTTTATAGAGCTTGCTTGTCTCAGCCTCCTGCCTCGCCCTTTCCCGCTCCGCGTAGTGCGCCGCAACGGCCCGCTCGTCAATGTCAACGTGGTTTGAGTCGATCATTTCGCGATCTTCCTCCGTCTCGGGCGCGACGAAATCGTCCCCTCCTAACCCAGCGTACTCATCCTCGGACTCTTCGGCCTGCTCGTCCATCATAGCTTTGGCTTCTTGCGCGGCCTTGGTACGCTCAGCAGTGCTCAAAGCCTCTTTATGACGCCGAGTCATTTCCCGGAATGCATCACGCTTTTCGTGTGTCGCAGAAACGTCGTCGTCGTCGTCGCTGGAGTCAGCAAGGGCGGCTTGTCGTTTAACAAGTTTGCCTCGCCTTGGGCGGGTAGATGTGACTTGTACAGGCGATTCGCTTACTCGCAGGCGAAGAGTGTCCTGGGTTTCGTGGTTATCGTCTGCGATTGTGTCCGCGGTATCTTCTCTTTGCAGCGCTCTCGCAGGCCGGCTCCATGGAGAAGGAAGCCCGGCATCCTGTGTCGGTTCCCAGCCAGGTGTTTCACACATTGCGTCCGCGCCCTTATCCGTATTTGCTGACACGGGAGTGTCTGGCACTGGCTGAGTCTCCCAATTTAGATTGACGCGCTGACTTTCAGAAACCTGCGATTGACTGCCCGCTGGTACAACGTTGACTTGGCTGTCGTGCTCTTGGGTCTGAGCTTGGCTTTCGCCGTACCCGGGAGGCACCGATGGCCGCACTAAGAAGCCAGAAGATGGCGCAACACGCCTCAGGATGTCGAATGAATCGTCCTGTGTTTCCTGAGTAGGTGTTTGCATTGTCGCTTTGAATGCTTGGGTCGGACTAAGCAGCGCAGACTCAGCGTTGGCGGCGTTGAAGTTGAATGCTGCAAAAGGATCCTCTTGTCTGGTCGCTGAAGGTGGTTCAGCGATGGAAACTTCATCCTCGTCCTCGTCCTCGTCCTCGTCCGCGACAATGCGGTACCGTCTGTGAATTCGCCGTTTTGGCAGAGGCGTCCCCTTTTCGGCTTCTTCGGAGGGCCCACCAAGCTCCGCATTGGTGTCGTTTCGACTTTCAACAACATCGTCGAGGGTTTCTTCCGCGCGATCCTCGCCGGTCTCGTCATCGGCACTCTCCATAGCAGCATCGTCCACAAGTCCGTCTTCGTCATCTTCGGCACGCTCGCTGTCATCTCCATCGCTTTCCCCCACATTGCCGTCTTCATCACCTTCGAAATCAGTATACTCTTCGTCCTCATCTTCATCTTCATCTTCATCGTCACTCGGTTGGACGTTGGCCTCCCCGTTCGCCGCCTTCAGTGATTCCTTTTCGGCTCTACGCAGGTCCTGAGCCTCCAGCCGCGCCCTTTCAAGCAAGCTCTCGAAGACTTCCTGCTCCCTTTCTCGGTCCTCAACTGTCAGGATCTCCACCCCTTTAGCCTTCAACTCAGCCATGCGGTCATGTTGCTGCTGTCGTGCCTGGTCCTTGGCCTTTCTTCTCAACTGTGCTTCCAGCGCTTGTGCATTCACGGACGCGATGCGGTGAGCGCCAGGTTTACCTGGTTTCCGAGCCATCGACTCGTAAGCGCCGATGTGTGAAAGGTGGCGTAGATCATGTATCGCTTTGCTACCAGCCGAGGTGCCTTGATTAGTAGGTCTGGCAATGACACTGTCGAAGACCTTGAGATGGCTGGGTAGGGGCGCTATAATGTCCAGCTCATCGTCGCTAGAGTTATCGTGCCTCTCTGTGACAGTTCTGCCTGACCGAATATTGCCTGAGTCCTGCTTGGCTGAGGCTAGTCGATCTGTCAGCGACTCATGCGCGACAACCCTGTCAAGACGTTGGGAGGAGCTGAGAATGTTCGCAATTTCAGGCAGGTTCTCGTCCTCATCAGGGTAACTCAGACTCTGCAGACTGTCTTCCCTGAAGGGCATGAGCTTGCTGAGTGCTCCTCGCTCGACGATGGCTTTTTGCTTGTCCAATGGCGTTGGACCGGCTGTTGGTGGAGAAGAAGGTGGTGTGCTGACTGGTTCTTTGGGAGGACTACCCACTGCGAGATCCACGGCATCACTGTTAGGTGCTGAAGAGCCAGTCGTATCACCGCCAGCCACATCCGCTGTGCTTTCGAATTGTGGTTGCTGACGGAAGTTGAACCTTGCAAAGAGATCATCCGTAGTGAATTTCTTCCGCACTTTCATCTGATGCGCTAGTGCCTGTTGCCGGGTCAAGCGCTGGGTCTCGCGTTCCATTTCCAGTAGAGCCTTTTTGCTCGCTTTGCGCGCTGGTCGAGAGGCGTCCGACATGATACGGTCAATATCCGAGTTTGCCGCTCCTTGAGCATCGTCGAGCACATCATCAGGCAGATCCGATGATGCATTCCTGGTAGCGGACAACGAGCGCTGGTGCTTGCTTTTCTTTGCAGACTTGGCCTGCTCCGCCTCCTCTACCTCACGTCGGAGTCGTTCTTCGCGCTTTTCGGCAATGAGCTCAGCCAATCTCTGTTTGCCGCCGAAGGGGTTGGCAGGCAGCTCATCCTCGTCACTGTCCTGCTGTGTATGCCTAGCAGGACTCACAAAGAGTGCAGCGCTTTGCTCACTGCCGAGCGTGGAGCGAGCGATGGCCGGCGCTGGCCTCATTGGGGTTGCCGGGTATAAGTCATCTTCGTCGCCAGCAGCGCGACTGGGACTATCGGCCTGGGTAGCGATTGGAGGGGATGACAGGATTCCACTCCGGCGCTCGAGACTGCCACGTCGGCTCTGAGATGCGGGGTCTTTTCCATCGATCATGCGTCTTGCCGCTCGGCCTTGCGGACGTCGAATCGCATCATCCTCGCTTTCTTCAGTCTCAATGTCACTGTCGACCTGGAAGGGTCCGCTCCGAGCCCTGCCTCCGCTTGCTTCGGTGCTCGGTCTTGGGGCTGGTGGAGGAGATCCTGGGTTTGGAGCTTGGCCCGAGGCGCTGTTGTACCGGGCTGGTGACGGTGTCGGCGCGTCATCAATGTCCGCCAGCATCCTCGCCACCTTGGTGCGTGGCGTCAGTACAACATCGGCAGATAATGTCGGCGATGAAGTCGCCATTGTGTCGTGGGATGAGTTCTTTGGTGCTTGAGGGATGGGCTTGCACGCAGCTCATGCCATACATCCGGATTAGCGCTGCCTTGGAGACTGATTTGCCAAGTGACCCCAAAAGCGAGCAAGCGTTGAGTCTTTCACAGTAGTGGGGTAAACTCGTGTCCAGGCGAGGAGGGATAAAGGAGCAAATTGTTGGGCGGATGATGTCCGTAGATGTAGGAGATTGGAGGAACGCGACTTGGGGAAGACGCGAAGCGCGCCCACCACGTGAGCACGCTAGCGGCAAATCTCCGGGCCTACAGCACCTAGCCACCTAGCGTTGCGGAGCTCGATAGGCATGCCCGAGAGCGAGGGAAAAAGGGCTACAAGTGGTCTTCCAAGGTCCTACCAATGCGACGACGAGGTCGATGCAATGCCACGGTCAACTGCGTAGACCACTTTGGATCATCGTCAAGTCATTGGGCGAGTCGCATCGGCACGATAGCATCCGACAGGGTACCTCGCGATTCTCGCTCCCGATCCAACCCTGTCTCCAACACCAACGCACCGCAGCAAGCTTTGCTGAAGCATTACAAGCAGGTGGAAGCGATGGCTATCAGGAGGCTTTGGCCCCCAGCCAACGGGTTGCACCTGGTCGACATCGACAGCTGCAAAGACGAAGTTCTCATGAAGGGGAGCAGCCGGGGTCGGTCCACCGTCAGGACGGATTGAGACATCACACATCGGACAGCAGTGAACTGTCAAATGGCAGAAGACGGGTGGACCATGAGATTGAGGGGAAGACGGTCGCTAAGGACGGCGTGGCACCGACCTTGAACGGACGTTTTCGCTTCGTGAAAACCGACGTCGCTCAAGAGAATACCTCCAGCAATAGCGCATTTGAAGATGCTGTGGCATCGTCTGAAGGGCGTCAAAGAGATGGAACGCCGGAAGCATTGTCCAAACCACGCCTGAAGCGAGGTAGCGAGCTGTCGTTTCGCTACTTTAAATTGCATGAAGAAAACCGGCGACATCTGTCAAACCGCCAGGCGAAGCGCATGGAGATCCAGGAACAGCGGCATCCAGAGGCTCTGGACCAATGGCATTCCATTTTGACGTTGCTGGATGATGCGACACCGCAAGGTACACAGCATCATACGAAGCGGATGGAAACCGTTGCAGTGCCTGAAGGTGTACGGGTAGCATTCACCCGCAACGAGATGTCGAGCGTGGTGGAGATCATGCGGAGGACGGGTAGTCATGTGCAGACTATCCCGCTACGTGAGGAACGGGATCTTGGAAGCTTAGCGGCGGGATTTGAAGCTCTCACGCTTTGGGGTTTGCCAGATGAGAATGAGCGTGCCATCAAATTGTTGTCATCGTTGGTAACCCCGGTCACCGCAGACACCCAAGAACGCAGCGATAGTCCCGAGAGGCTGCAGGAAGACGAACCGCGAGCCGAGGTCACAGACCGTCAAGTCACGGAATCCTTCCTAAATCGCGATGATCCAATGGCAGAGTCTTACTGGCACGACGAAGGCGATATCAATGAGGAAGTAGCAGACGTGGTTCAAGACACCCCACACATCTCGCCTGCGCCGGGTTCTCCTGTGCGCGCCACTTGGGTCCGTCGCCAAGCTCATTCACAGCTCTCGGCCAAGGAGCTCATAGAGGCACGCCCAAGCACCTGGACAGTTCTCAGCTTTGCCGATTACGTGGAAGATCTAACTGCGCCAACCCCTCGACTCGCGCGAATGCATTCAGAACGGCGACCCAAAGCGGACCCAACAACGCATCGTGTTGCGACGGTGTCACAGATGCTTCAAGAACTCTTCACTGATGAAGACTTGAATCAATACGTAAGTTCGGAATCCGTGGATCAGGCTTTAGGCTTCCTCGTTCACCACCGCGCTATGCCTGTCATTAAGCGCATCTTGGGCCGGCTTGAGGAGAGCAGTAACAGGTCCAACGGCTACAAGCTTACTGTTTCCAATTGCGATATCCTACTTGCCTCTGCTACGATCGCAGGAGATGTGTATAACTTCGGCTACATTGTCCGTCTGATGCTGCAACGAGATATTCGACCGTCATGGCGGACTTGGGCCCGCTTCCATGAGCTTGCGTGTCGCCGGACTGCACTTGGTGTAGATGTCAGAGGTCAGGTATTTGAAAAGATGCGTACGAAAGGCATTCTGGCCAACCCGAACGCCCTGACGGAAACCGTTTCCGGATTCATAGACTCGGATCTTCGGACCTACATGCATAATCCAGAATCGACTATCGATGGCTTCTTTAAATTTTACGACGCAAAGTTCGCCAATTTGGCCGTCTCACCAGACTCTGAGGGGCGCGCCAATCATCCGCGCTCATGGCTTTCAACGTCAAACGGAAATCGCATGACGAAGTGCCTTCTTTCTCTCGGTCGGGTTGAAGATGCTTTGACTGTCGTCACTCGCTTAATCGAAGCTGGTGAGAGACTGCACGTCTCGAGTGTGAATACCTTTCTCGCGGCCGCATATCGGCAGCGCGATGCGGAGCACGCGATTTCGGTACTACAGTTCTTCCATCCTTACTTAGCCTGGCATACATTGGATTCACGCAGCAGAAAAGTGCGACTGAACGGCATGAGCTACGGTATACTTTTTCAACTGGCGTGGAGAAAGAGGTTCTATAACGTCTTGAAGGCGGTCTGGCGGTACGCATGCATGTGCGGGCACGTGACTTGGCCCATGCAGTGGAAGGTGAGGCAGAGCTTGGTTAGCTACGTTCCCACGCGTGGGCCACTAGGTGGACGCAACGACCACGGCTTGGGAAATAGCGATTTGTGGTTTGGATGGGCAGGGAAGTTCGTCCTTGGGGTTGACGAACGCCTGCATGGCAGCTCTGTGGGATGGAGTGAAGGTGAAAAGCACGCAGGCACACGACTCACTCCGGTCGCAAAGCCCGAAGATAATGCCCTTTCGCCATCGACTGCCACGCCTGCCATCGGAGGCGCCGCCGAGATCACGCCGCCTCTGTCGAGCTACCAAAATACCATGCTGTCACTCTCCGTACAGCCTCGCACAGCGAAGTCCACGCAGGCCACCAGCGACTCCACCGCCCCTTCACCGTCACAACTTCATGTGCACCGCAAGGAAAAGCTATACCAGCTCCTCAATGCCGACCTGGACTGCGTGTCCGGTCTGCAGCCCATGGAACCGTTCACAAAGGTTTTGGAGTCAGCCTGGAGGAAGGACGTGACTTGGCGAAGTCGTGGACTTGGACGTGTCAGCGACGAAGGTGCCGCGTTGGCGACTGCCGCCAAGGACGGCGATATGCAGCCTTTCGAGCGGGTGTTCGGCCGCATGTTGAGCGAGAGTGTGCATGTGCCGGTGGGCCGGGTGAACCAGGCGCCTACGTGGTCTTCCTCTTCTCAAAATGGGTCCGCGTGAGATGTCTTGCGGGTTAATGCATAGCGATGGCGATTGGGACAGTTTCTGCATTGCGATTGCTTTTTATAAAAACAGATGTACATTGGATTACTTCGCTACAGCTCTTCACCTACGCCGGCGGAATATCAGAGCGGACTAGCCAGAGGTGATCGCAAAGCTTGCCTTTACTTGTATACATATTCACCAGAACACACTCCTCGAAAACTAACGATTCCTTTCTGCCAAATCCCATTCATACTGAACATTCAGTTAAGTCCTTAAGCATTCGCGGTGGCAACAGTGAACACATCTCAATTCCGCAACATATCTATACAGCACTTCGGACATCTGCCCTCGGAGTTGACGGCGCGGCACGCTTTCTGCCAGACCCTTTCGCCCAAGCTTCTATACCTCCCCAGGCTGATTGCTGGATACATTGCTTCCGAAACATGCTCCAAGCGTCGCTTGGAGGCAGCCCTGCGGATACCGATGCTGGTGGGGTTTAGGTATCCAGTCCGATAGCTTGTCTCCAGTGCGATCAGCAGCGTTGGGTGCACGGTAGGCGTGACTGAATTCTAGGCGTAGACGGTGCGTCAGGTTCCCAGATTGTTGACCAGCTCACCCAGAGCACGCCGTCCGGAGTCCACATTTCGCAGCTGCCGACTTCGCCCTCTCCGCACGCTCCGGTCTAGATCCTGGATCCCACCCGCCATCCACACGCCCTCAAGCATTGCAGCGCAATACCCGATTCCTGCGAGCAGGCCATATTCTTTTTCCCGTCGCTCAAAACACCATCCGATACGCCCCCACCCCCACCAACGTCGCCGACAAACCGAAAATACTCCACCTCCTCGCGCCGAGCCCAAACCGTGAGCCGGACCGCAAGATCTCAACTTCGCGCTCTCGCAGCTGACGCATTCCGGATGCGTAGGAGTAGATCCCGAGACCGGTGAAGGCGGCTGAACCTACAGTATCAATAGTCAGTATGCAGAGTTCTGGAAGGGAGAGTGAAGAGCGGATAATCGTACCCATCAGTTTACAAGGCAGGCAGTCGAAATCCGCCTCTTGCTGAGCCAGGACGTCTTTCACCGGCACCATCTTGTCGAGTTCGCGGATCGAAGGGGCCATGATGTGCTGCTCCGGGTGTACGCTGAAGGTGGAGATGCTTGGTAGTCCCAAGACGGGGAGGTCCTGAAGTTCAAGAGCTCCGAGGCGCTTTGACTCTCGGCCGAGACTCGGGCTTCTGAGCTGACATCCCCTTGTGAAGCTCACTTCACCTGTTTGCGCGCGCCGACCGGTGGCTGTAAAGAGTCCAACTACGTAGCTTGCGATGCTGTTCAACATCGTAACGACGACAGAGAGTCGATACTTTCGAGCGATTCGAGTGCGAGAGAAGGAGGTTTTGTAGGATAGCTACGAAGTATATACACTACGCCCATGGAATACCCTATGTACCTTAGAAACTCGCAACCTCAAGCAAACGGGGATGATCGAGTATTCCGGGAGGTGATGCGATCTCCCATTGAATTGACCGGCCCGAATCTCTCTCCTTGCTGGGCGATGAAAGCCGATGAAAGCCGTCAATTCGGATCCCTATGACGCTGCCGTATCAACACACATATATCAAAAGAACTCCGCTGTATCCATACTCTCATGGATGCATGCACTCTTCCAAAGTACAGTGCCATCCTGGCTATAATGCCAAAAGAGAAATTTTGTTTTTTTTTTGTTCTTTTAACTTTCTGAGGTCCCACCACCAACCCGCCAGCAATCAATGCCTGGCGCCTCAGTTTTGTCTTTGAAAGCACCATGTTTCCTCCGCATTGAGCCTCATCCAGATCGAAATCGTATATCGGAATCGGTAGTGAATCGTCGGCATCCGTCGCTGAAGGCGTGCGTCGGTCGGTCGGTGGGTCGGTCGTGTGGGTTGTCGGCTCGGTAAGGGGCGTCGGTATCGGCGTCGGTCGATCGAGTCGAATTTGCGGCGCGTAGCCACTAGGCCAAGTTGTCGATTGACGCAGACGCCGTAACTCCGTAATGTCCGTACACGCTGGTCGGAAGATAGCTTCCAGGAAGCCAATATATAGGAAAGGGGGTGAACGTCACTTCATCGCGAAGATTAGCCGGACAGCCGGCGACGGTGATGAGTGGGCGGCTTGCGCTCACCGCCATGGAAGCCACGGAGGGAGTTGTAACCATTACCTGGAGTGAGATGACCTTGAATGGCGATACCGTTGGTCGACATTGAGGTTAAGAGTCGTTTGTCGGTCGTTGTCATCCGCAAGCTTCACTCATGTGTTTCACTTTTCTTCTTCTTTTTGGCCTTCTGGCTTCACCAAGGGGTTCCTCGAGTGCGTTGGCTTGCCTCCGCGGTTGCTAGACCTTTCACGCTCAGCTCGCGACCAGAGTTTCGGTGGGAGTACTCAGGTATTGCATCGCACAAACGGGTCCGCAAGCAAATGAGATCGCTGTATATCAGCTGAATCGCTTCGCAGAGGTGCTCTCGTCCTCTGCTCATGGCGAGGGACATGGTCGTGTTGAATCGCACTCACCAGGATGGCTTCACTGCTGGCTCGTGGAACTCAATCACAAGCATCATGAATAGGTTACGACGTAGTCAAGAAGTTCCTTCACATGCACCAGAAGATACCACAGCCCTACCTCATGTCGAATGCTTCACACCGCTGAACGCGACTCAGTCGATCCGCCGTTCCGGTCCGTCACGGTCCACATCCAGCAGGCTCGATCCCTGCTCGGCGCGGCCTTCATTCCTCAACCGGATCCGCCCGTCGCCATGCTTTATGCGCTCTACCCAGGCCGGCAACCGAAGTGACCAGTGCCAGATGAGCCCGGCTAGGAAGCCGACGGCGTCGTTCTTGAAGGCCAAGCACCCGGCAACCGTGAGGAGCATGACCATCCATCTGTCACGTGATTCTTGCTCCTGGCCCTGCCTCGCCTTATCGTTGGCAGATTGGCCACCTTCATCGTCTTCCTCAGCCTGCTGCCACAGGTCTTTGTTCTCGCCGACGCTCTGACCGACTTTGGTCAGTTCAACGCCAGCGGCGAGGACCATGACGCCCAACAAGCTCTTCGGGAACTTCTGTAGCAATGGCACGATGGCTTCACCCACGAAGAGGCCCAGGAGCAGCTTCATCGAGCCAAGAACGATGATGCTCGCGCCACTGCGGGCGCCGAAACGGTATTGGCCTGCTAGACCACCAGAGCCATGGCAGACAGGCATAGCGCCAAACCAGCAGCCGACCAAGTTGGCGATCGCGACGGAGAACCCGAGGGAGGTCGTGCTCGGAGCAGGCGGGAAACTTGGAAACAGCGAAGCAGAGAGCGACGTCACGGCGAGTAAACTGTTTAAAGTAGTGAGCGGCAGTTGAGGAATTGCTGCATCAATGGCGCCAACTCTCCAGGCGTGGCCGGGAGGCACGAACGCGTGAGGGTGCCAAATTCCGGCAGAGAAGTCGCCCGTGTCGCCCGTATGCGATAATACAGCGCCTGCCATGACCAGGCCGGCGATGAAGACAAGCAGCGCAAAAGGTAGCCTCGGCACCAGCGCCGCGATCACGAGGGACACGAACGCCACGATCGCCCAGAGCCTGTTGTCCCACGCTGGTGAATACCATTCGAGCGGCTTGATTAAAGTCGTCCCGGCACTGATGACCAATGCCAGACCAGCACCGACCTGGATCCCTTTGACGACAGGCACGGGCACGACTCGGTTCAACCATCCGAGAAGACCAGTCGCACTCAGCACCAATACAGCAATCCCCATCGTCAAGCCCGCCGCGGCAGTCTCCTGCTGATCATAAGCCTGGCTCATGGCCACAGCCGCGATGGCCTTCATCGGCTGCACGGGCAAAGGCACGCCGTAGAAAGCGCCGGTGAAGATGTTCGTCAGGCCGGAGAAGACCAGCGTCGCGGGCAGGTCGATGGAACCTTTCAGCGCCATTGCGATCATCAGTGGCAGTAGTGTGCCCAAGTCACCCAGCGAGCCTGACAGTTCGGCCAAAGGAGACTCGCGCAGCGTGCGGACATTGTGGTCCGTGATGGCTCGAAGATGGTTAAGGAGAGTCATTCTCGCAGGCAGAGGATTGCCTATTCATTGATGATACCTCATCGATGTCTCGGTGATCATGTCGGAAGATGGTAGGGGAATGTAGAAATAATTGATACGTAGAAAAGCAAAGCTGGACATGTGCGATACTGTTCAGGTCACCAGATGAGGTCTGAGCTGATCCACACTTGAGGTGGGCCGCACAGCCAATTCATTCGTCCCTTGACTTCTCGCGACTCGTGACCCTCCAAGTACAGCAAAGACAACGAGAGCGCATAAGACCTGGAACATGCAGCGTCCGCAATGGGCGCTCGAGCTCATGGTCACGTGTTCTGCTTGATCTTAAGACATAAAGATTATATCATCTCTGTCGTCCTCGATCCTCTGGTCCACATTCGCTCCGCTAGGCACCATCTTGCCTACTTGTAATTATCGACCGTAACACGAGGCGCCAACTCGCGAGCTGCTCTGAATGACAAAACAGCAATGGGAACAGACAGCCTGGTTGTCGAATCCGATCATCTCGACAAGCTACAAATAGCGCATTGCTCCCAAACCAACCTTCATTTCTGCGGCCGCGGTCCCAAAATCTGTCTCCGTCCACCAAAATCAATCCCGCTCCCCGTACTACTCCCCCTGTTCATGTTATCCCCGCCCGTATACCCATACTGGTTGATGTCCCACCCTGGCGCCGTCGTCCCCGGCGTCCCTGTCCCTTCCTTAGGTGACGAT
>Ga0058704_10000211_pt1 | contig 32262 bp, 27 predicted proteins | sample AgamicMgSfe_FD_71363 | JGI IMG/M metagenome (GOLD analysis project Ga0058704, IMG submission 71363) | Agave microbial communities from Guanajuato, Mexico - Mg.Sf.e | ecosystem: Host-associated > Plants > Phyllosphere > Phylloplane/Leaf | place: Guanajuato, Mexico | collected 2012-05-30
CGTGCGACATCTGCTGTGAAGACCGGCCGGGTCTGGAGAGCTTCGCCATGAACTGTGGGCATCGCTTTTGCGTGGACTGTTGCCGGCATTACCTGGGCCAAAAGGTCAAAGAAGAAGGCGAGGCGGCGAGGATTAAGTGCCCCGGCGACGGATGCAACAAGATCATCGACTCCAAATCGCTCGACTTGCTCGTGACGGCCGATCTGACCGACCGCTATCACGAACTCCTCATGCGCACCTACGTGGACGACAAAGAAAACCTCAAGTGGTGTCCTGCGCCGAACTGCGTCTATGCCGTGGAGTGCGGCACCAAGAAGCGTGACCTCAACCGAATCGTGCCGACGGTGCACTGCGAGTGCAAGCATAGCTTCTGCTTCGGCTGCACGCTCGCCGATCATCAGCCGTGTCCGTGCCCGTTGGTGAGGAAGTGGTTGAAAAAGTGCGAAGACGACTCGGAGACGGCGAATTGGATCTCGGCCAACACGAAGGAGTGTCCTAAGTGCCAATCGACGATCGAGAAGAACGGCGGATGCAACCACATGACGTGCCGAAAGTGCCGGAACGAGTTCTGTTGGATGTGCATGGGGGCGTGGAACGAGCACGGCACCAGCTGGTACAACTGCAACCGCTTCGAAGAGAAGAGCGGCTCGGACGCCCGGGACGCGCAGGCTAAGAGTCGACAGAGCCTGGAACGGTATCTGCACTACTACAACCGCTACGCCAACCACGAGCAATCCGCCAAGCTGGATAAGGACATCTTCCACAAGACGGAGCGCAAGATGACGCTGCTGCAGTCGTCGTCGGGCATGTCGTGGATCGAGGTGCAGTTCATGGAGGCCGCGTCGCAGGCGCTGCAGCAGTGCCGGCAGACGCTCAAGTGGACGTACGCCTTCGCCTACTACCTCGCGCGCAACAACCAGACGGAGATCTTCGAGGACAACCAGAAGGATCTAGAGATGGCGGTGGAGAATCTGAGCGAGATGTTTGAGAAGTCGGTCGATTTGCTCGCCGGGTTGAAGGTGGAGATGATGGATAAGACGACGTATTGTATGCGGCGCCGCGTCATCTTGCTCGACGATACGGCGCAGAGGCTCGAGAGGGGGGAGTGGGAGTTCAAGGAGCCGCTTGCGAATGCTTGAGGGATATCTCGCGCAAGGATCGGAGGATGCGAGGGAATGATGTCGAAATTACGGCGTCGAGCTCCAGCTGACAACCCGAACGTGCTAGCCCGCTTCTCCAGACTCGGCAAGCAGGACGACGAGAAGGAATCTCGCACGCTGTCCGGCGCCGATCGGGTGAAAGCGGATAATGAGGTGGGATGCTGGGACAGGTACTGGCGTCGGGACTTTGCCTTTCCATCACGATGCATGCACATAACGTACGGTCGAGAAACGGGACGAGGATGCACCCAGCCATTCTTCGTATGAGACTTGGAACGTTCCCCTGGCGTTTTGGGTCCAAGGGGGAAAGAGGGTATTGTAGTCACCGGGCATGGATTGGTGCAGCACCGGCGTTGTTTTTTTTTCTCGCTTCAGCTTTATGGTGTGCTTTGCCTTTAGCAATAAGTTCTTCGCTGATTCTTACGAGAAGTTTACAAAACCTCTGCTGGACTTTGTAGTGCGATGTTCACATCATTCACTGTCATGAAGGAAATCAACGAGGGCTCGCCGCCGTTCCGCTGGTCTTCACGCCGCGAACCACAATGTTACCGAGCCCCTGTGTCTTTGCGCTTGGCCGGTCCTTGTCGCTAGACGAGGACAATACGATGTATTATATGTATGCAGACCGTTTCTTCTCAGCATCGAACCGTGGCGTGCCTGCTTCCATGCGTTGTTCAAAGGCGCTCCGCCGTCAGCCCACGAGGTGATGTCTGGGAATACGTCTTGTACGATGTTGGAATCCCTCTTCGATCCCACCGGGAGCGATCGGGCAGAAGAAGTAATGCCCGTAGCCCGCTTCGCGATCCTTATTACACGGGCGCGACTATGCCAGGGTTGCGGAACCGACTTATGTACCATTCAGAAGTGCCTGACCGAACAGCTAGCCGGGTGATGTGTCTTGCTTCGACGGGAAGTTGAGTTTTCTTGCTTTGCCTCGAATAACGTACAGGAGAATCAAGATGAAATCAGCGCTCGCGCCATACGCTGAGTATCAGGAGGAAGAGGCAAAACGCGCAGCCATACTCATGCCCATTTTTTTGACATGTTTCCACTGGCTATGCAACATCGGGGAAACATCGCGAATTTACTTCTGTGCCCGCTCCGCCGCCGTCTGCGTGATGTTCAAGCCCAATCCTTGCGTGTCGAGGTACACCTTGTTATTGCTCTTCTCCAGGATACCCGCGATGTTGCGCGCGTTCTCGAACTCCCGCAAATCGACGTAGGAGCGGGATTTCTTGATCGCGTCACCGATGAGCTCGGCGGACCGCGCCTCACCCTGAGCGCGCACGATGTTCGCTTGCTTTTCCTGTCGCGCTTTGTCGACGACGAAGGCGGCGCGCTGCGCTTCTTGCTGCGCGACTTGCTTCGCTTCGACGGCGGCGGTGAATTCGGGGGAGAAGGAGAGTTGCTGGAGGGTTTCGTGTTAGATCGTGTATATGAAGGAGTTGTATGAGTGGGCTTACTGTTAATGAGACATCATCGACCATGATGTTGAACCTCGCCGCTCTCCGGACCAGGTTGTCCCTCACTAATCTCGACACATTTTCTCTCTGTGTGATGAGCTGGCTGGCGTTGAACTGCGCCACGACGCTCTTCAGCACCTCGTTGACGATACTCGGCAACACCCTCTCATCGTAGTCCGTGCCGAGCGTCCGATAGATCTGGGGCAGAGCGTCGATGCGCGGTCGCGACAGCACACGGCAGGTGATGTTCACCATCTGCAAGTCCTTGGTGCCGGTCAGGGAAGGGATGCTGCGGGGTTTGGCGCGTACGTCGTAGTCGATGGACGTCTCGAACCAGGGGATGCGGACATGGGTGCCTTCGCTGTAGATTTCCTTGCCAACGCCGCCGAGGCGGGTGTACTTGATCGCGCGGTGACCTCCGTCGACTACACCACACCATCATCTCAGTCTTCGCTCTTATTCCGGATGGTTATGGTCGGGCTCAGCTTACCGTTGAAGAGGGCGTTGTTGAAGAAGTACACGCCACCTCCGAGTAGGAGCACACCTGCCATGCCGCCAAGAGCTCTTCTAGGTGACGGCCCACCGCCTGCGCCGCCGAACCTGTGTCCAAAGCCTTAGTATTCCCCATGGCCACGTCCGAACTTCGATAAGTGTATGCCTCACCTCTTGCCGCCCTGCTGCAAGCTCTTCTGCAGGCTCTCCCATACTTGTCTCGGGTCACCCATTTCGACTCCTCTCTTGCACGAGCCCTGAGCGACTTTGACTGAAGCGACGTGTGTCTTGACGGAGAGATGTGTTTGCCGCCGCGATGTTTCTAGTTTCTATGACGAGCAATCCACCACCTTCACGCTGCTTGCGTCGTACTGACTATGTAGCTCCAGCTTCCACCTCCGCCAAGCCCGCTTCCCGCCGCGGGAGTGCGTCCGAAGGGGAAGGAGTGGCGGGCTGACAAGCTGGCTCGTGCTACGGTAAACGGGCGAGGCTTGCTCCCTCCTATCTATGGTCTCGTCAAGCCAGCATGGAACAATTCGTTGTCGCCGCTCAGCACTCAGGAACCATCACGCACGTCCACTCTCTCCACCTCTCTTCTTCCGCTGTAGATATCGCCAAGGAAGCCAGGAACATCGTCCTGGTCATCGTCGCTGGCTGGATCGCGGTGAGCACGATTGGCGCATTGCGGAGCAGCTTTCAACAGAGGGACAGGTGAGGCGCACATGAAGGATTGAGCGGATTAGGGATTCAAGATTGTGTATATCGTCGGGAGTGGATGTGAATATTCAGAGAACCGTTTGTGCCCAGGCAAACCTTCTCACGTGCTACTTCATTCGAGCACCAACACGACCAGTGAACAAGTCCGGCAACCCGCGATCGTGGGACTGAGCGCGGGCAACAAGTACAACGATATATCCACAAACGTACGCAGCGATGCGTTCACGTCACCTCACCCAGCCCCTGAGCTGGTTCCTCTTCGCATCCGCCGCGTCAGCACAGCAGATCGTCGACAACTTGTCGTTTGGCCACGGATCCCAGATCTCTCCCAATGGCCGCGCACTCCCCGGCTGGCATGCCAGCGGCAGTAACCACCACATCCAGATCCTGAGCGACCGCGTCATTCTCACCCCACCCGTGCCCGGATACGCACGAGGTGCGCTTTGGTCAGACTCGACCGCGCAGTCGTCCGACTGGACCGCCGACCTCGAGTTTCGTGCGTCCGGTCCGGAAACGGGCACGGGGAGTTTGCAAATATGGTATACCAAGGACAAAGAGGCGGTCGCGCAGAATGGCATTTACACCGTCGGGAACTTCGACGGCCTGGTGTTGGTCCTCGACCAATACGGCGGAACGGGAGGAAAGTTGCGCGGCTTCTTGAACGATGGCACGAAGAACTTCCATCTCACCAGCGACCTTGAGAGTCTCGCCTTCGGCCATTGTGACTACAGTTATCGCAACCTTGGCCGGCCGAGCAAAATCCGCCTTACGCACCACAATGGCCTGACCGTCTCCGTCGACGACCGCGAATGCTTCCGCACCGATCACATCTCCCTCCCGTCGGGGTATTACTTTGGCATCACGGGCACGACCGCCCACGACCCGGACAGCTTTGAGATCAACAAGTTCATTGTTTCGGCCGGCGCATCTGCTCCCCCACCGCCGCCGCAGCACCCCAACCAACACACGCAACACGAAAACTCCCAGCCCACCTTACAAAAACTCGATCGCTTTCCCGGATCTCCGGAGTCGGTGCCCGACCGCGCTGCGAACGAGATCAAGAACCAGGAAGAGCAGTTCGCGGACCTACACAATCGCTTGCAAGGCATGACGCACCAGGTGGCCAACATTTTCGGCGAAATGGATCAACTGAGTCGCAAAATGGACCAGAAGCATACGGAGCTCCTGGCGAATCTGCCAAAATTTCCGGAGGACGGGATCCACGAGATTCGACGCAAGATGGACGACGTCGACCGCCGGGTGCAGCAGTTGCAGCGCGACGTGGAAGGCAGGGATTACGGCAAGCACCTCAACGAGCTGCAGCAGGCGGTGGACCATGTCAAGGGCGGGTTGACGGATGCGTTGCCGGATACGTTGAATAGCAGTGAGTGCATCTCCTCCCTTCAATCTTTCGACAGAGTGCGCGAAGCTAACACACTTCGGCAGTGATCTCCGCCTCAGCGCCGCGCATGGGCACCTTTGTCGGCGTCATCGTCGCCGTGCAGGTCCTGCTCGCGGCCGCGTACGTCGTGTACAAGCGTCGACGGGCGAGCATGCCGAAGAAGTACCTGTAGATCTATCTTCTCTCTTGTCGAGGAAGAGGGAATGTTTATACGTACAGAACATACGTATATCGAACTTGAGCGCTGTTGGCAGAGCATGGCGTTTTATGAGCGTGCGGAAGGGGAGATGAACATCTTGACTGTATAGTGAGGAACATACACGCGATGTAGACTATGATTTTTTGTGTCTACCGGTTTCATGTACGGAGGTAACTCCTATGTCTAGCACGTATTGTATCTTAGGTAGATGTTGTTCTGTTGTTGGGTGGTTTCGGTCTCGGCTTTCCCCCAAACGCATCCCCGGCCACCACGTTTTATCCTTCCGACGCCAACGCCAACCTCCCACGTCTTTGGGACGCGCACTGCTACGTCAGCTTTGCGACTACACCTACATCTATCCATCTTCCCACCTTCTTCCTCCATTCTACTTCCACACACACACATACCAGACTTCTCTCTCTCCTTCATCTGCCGCTTTCCATCGTCGTTCGTTCATTCTTCTCGGCTCTTTCAGCTGATCATTACTACCCATCCTATCCATATTCCGAGCCGAGGCGAAGCGCAGCGTCCCGCACCCGCCGCAGCTAAGAAACACCCCGCCAACGAGACGAGACACCTTGACACCATCCACGAGCTGCCCGAGTAACACAACGCATGTACTAGCGTGTCCAGAGCTGGTCGTCGCTGGGTGTGGCACCACTTTCCACCCTCAAATCTCTCCACCACCCTCTCCGACCCCGACCACAACCTCGAGCGCATCGCCAAAGAACACAGAGAAGCCATCCCCAAGGCGACACCGGGCGCCATGCCTGCCCTCCCTCACCCCGCCTCCATCGCAACAGACACCCGCATCCAAAATTCCCGGCAGCTGCTGCGGGACGCCGCGCAGCACCTCTCGACATCATCCATCGCAAGACACCTCGTCAGCGCACGGCAGCCAGAAACATCCCCCCAACCACCTCGAATACTTCCCCGACAATCGGACGGCAACAGTGGCGGCATCGTCCCCATCCCCACCGTCTACCAAGGCCTGAACGCGGGTCCCGCGCCGGGCGCCGTCGTCGGCATCGTCCTCGGCAGCGTCGCCGGCTTCCTCCTCCTGATCTGGCTCATGTGGACGCTGAGCAATGGCTCCGGCGTTTTCCGCAGCGACAACTACCAAGAAGAAAACGTCGTCGTGCGCCGACGCTCCCGCAGCCCGCGCAGCCGACGCTCCAGCCGCCGCACGGAAATGGCCAGCCGGAGCCCGGCGCGCCGCGAGCGCGTCATCCGCCAGGAGCGCATCGTGCGCGACGTCCACCCCCCGCGCGAGCCCAGCCGCATCCGCGACACGGTAATTGTCGACGAGCCCTCCCGTGTCGAGCGCCGAGTGGAAGGTGACGATATCGTAGAGGTGATCGAAGAGCACTCGTCCATCGGCGTCGGCGGCGGCGCGCCCCCGCGTCGTCAGACCCGGCGCAGCAGTGGTTACAGGTTAGTCGACCCGCTTCTCGGAGGAGGTGATGGTTTCCGATAGAGGAGTCGAAAAAGAATATTTGCTTTCTTCATACGCGCTTTTGCGTACGTCTGCACCATTGGCTATCACGAGCGCTGCGCATATATATTATCTCCACTGACACACCTTTCGTTTCCGTCATAGATGAGCGACCACTTCCTTCCCCAATTTCCCCCCGAAGTTCAGGCATGCACGATCAGACATGCACGAGAACGAGCGCACAAGCTTACGAGACGAGTGATCGCAGGCGAGGTGTGCCCGGGGACTTCTCCGACATCTGATTCTTTCGACCTCGACCTTCCGGGCGAGAAGTGCGTTCTTGTACAGTACATTTCCAATCCCCTGAAGCAAAGCGACGGCGTTTTTTGTACTTTGCAGGTGGGCCAACATGTGGGATTTTTCTTTCGAAGGCAGCGGTGTCTGAGTGCATGAGCGAGGGAAGGAAAGAAAGGGAAGCATCCCAACACTCACCCCGCGTGGCTCTGCGAGCGAATCGAACGAGTGTTGGGATTGGGAGTATGTGGAAGGTACACAAGGGGTGCAAGAGAGAGGATACGGGGATGGGGAAATGGTTTCTCGCGCAAAAGGTAGAGTATATACCCCCGGTTTGCTGCGGCTTTCTTGTTTATTGGTTTGTTGTTATTCAAAGGGAGATGTCGGACAGATATGTACTCGACGTGAAAGGCAAGGCCAGTCTGTTGAGCTTGCTTGAATGGAAGAAAAGACTGAGCTTGAAACGTACCTACCAAGAGACTTCCCACGCTGGGCCTGGAATGTAAGGCACGGGAACTCGAGTTCGTGTCGTTAGACCGCTCGATCTTTGTCACTTAACCAGTGAGAGGTGGTTTGATCTGTTACTCCGGATTTTTCATGTCAAGGTCGTTCGCCGACCGTGACCGCCTTGGAGCCCGCCAACCCCCAGCTGTGGAATTGCCCTGACTTTATGACTTGAAAATCACGTGACGTGGACATGTGAAGATTGGATCTTTTGTTTTTTTTTTGCTTTTTGGTCGACACACAAGACGCATGTAGATATGTCTCCAAACAAGACTGCGCGGGAATCGATTGGTGGTATGATGTCTCTTTCTGTTTAGTGGGAAAAGATAGAGGGGCGTGAGATCTGGGTGTGATGGTACAGAGATACATGTAAAATGGTGCGTGGGACGGCGAGGGAGGCTGCTTCGGGGTCGTGAGCTCTTCATGATGAAAAGGTCTATACTGATATTTACGAGCGAACATTCGAAACCTGATCGACTGCCACTGGTTTCCCACGTCTATAAAATCATTACCTAGGTGGCGAAATCACCCCTCCGTCTTCGCCACCCCTCGCTTCCTTTCCCGGTGAAACGCCACCCACGTCGCGACGATACACACGGTCGAGCAGGCGAGCATGACGGCGCAGAAGACCTGCGCGCCCGGCCAGGAATAAGGGAAGATGGCGCCGCCGACGGGACTCCCGATCAAGATACCCAGCGCGCCGCAGAACATGTTGAGCCCGAAGCGCGTGCCGATGGTGGCCATGTTGGTCGTCATGGAGGCCACGGCGGCGCCCTGCAAGCTCACGAAGGCGCCCGAGCAGAAGCCGTAGAGGAGGCACCAGACGATGAGGCCCGCGGTGCTGGCGCGGATGGCGATCCAGCCGAAGGCGAGGACCGTGGCGCCGGCGGTGCAGCTCGCGAGGACGTGTAAGGGGTGGAAGTGTTTGTCCGCCAGCAGGCTGGGCAGGATCCGCCCTGGGATGGAGCCGACGTTGAGGAAGGTGAGCATGTAGAAGGGCATGCCGAGGCCGTGGGCGGCGGCGTACTGTTCCATGAAGAAGAAGGGGATGTATTGCCCCACGAAGCCGAAGAAGGTGGCGAGGTTGAAGATGGCGAAGGGGAGTTCGCGCAGCATGGCCGGGTCGAAGAGTTTGCGGCGACCGGGGGGTTTGGCGCGGGGGCGGATGACGGCGCAGGGGATGGCGAGGGTGCAGAGGGCGATGAAGGCGAGGACGCGGACGGCCCAGCCGAAGCCGAGGCTGGGCTGCAGGTGCGCGAAGATGATGGGGTAGAGGACGCCGCCGAGGGAGCTGCCGGAGGCGGCGACGCCCATGGCCAGGGCGCGCTTGGTGGAGAAGTAGCTGGGCAGGATGGAGGTGGCGGTGATGAAGAGGCAGCCGCCGCCGAGGCCGACGACGATGCCTTGGGCGAGCAGCAGCTGCCAGTACTCGCGGCACAGGCTCGTCATGAAGATGCCGAACACCACGGCGGCCGAGCCGAAGAAGACGAGGAGCCGGGGTGAGCCCATGTCGAAGATGGGGCCCCACGAGATCGGACTCGCGCACAGCATGAAGCTGGTCAACGTGCCGATCCAGGCGATGGTCGAGTTGGACTTGTCGGCGAGCAGGACGGTGCTGTAATAGGTTTGGAAGACGCCGAACGCGTTGATCAGACCCCACGTGTTGAAGAACAGGAAGTAGCCGCCCAGGACCTGCAGCCATGCCGTCAGACCGCCGTCCGGCGGCGGACCTCCTGGCGGACCCCGGCGTGGTTTGTCGGAGAGGGCCGACGCGGAGGCTTCGGCGATTTTCGGGGGTGGGAAGCTGGGGGAGTCGGGCGGCAGGGCGGTAAGGTGCAAGGTCGACTCGGCCGGATGGTGGGCGTTGACGGGTTGATGTGAGCCGCGTGTCGGTGAGGCAGTTGAGTGCCAGTCCGGGGAGGGTGGGACGTCGAGGGAGCCTACGGAGGCACGCGGGGTCTCGTAGCGGATGAAAGTCATGGTGGGCGGGCGTGAGGTTTTCCAATCCCGAACGGATGACCGCGACCGTCAGCGTGTGCCCCAGACGAAGACGTTGTGAAGACCAAGGTCAACGCTGGCAACTGTTCCGTGTCGTCTCACGCCCTGAAAGCGTCGGTCTCGATGGGGTGTATGTCCAGTCGCGTGCTGAGAGGACGAGATGAGTCGTGAGAGAAAACTAACTTAGTCGGGATGCCATCAGTATGATTAGCGACGGGCACCGAAAGCGGGCACGTCGTCCCGCAGACGAGGATTACAGCCCCAGATGTCCAAGAATAGGAGAGAGGACGGGTAATAAAGTGGGAAGGACATGGACCTTATCCGGCTTGGCTGGAAGCGTTGAGTGGGCAGAAAAAAAAATCGAACTGGATCATCCTCGATTGCGTTTCTCGAGTCCAAATGTCACGGTCATGATTTGGATGAAAAGCGTGTGACCTGTGTCACCTGTGCGAGTGTGACCGGTCCTTCAACTCGTTGGTCCTCTCTCTTTGTGATCTGATGTGTCTCGGAGGTGAAACGAGGGCGTTGGCAAGCATTCAGGCACCGCGACTTGATTGGTCGATCTAGAACAAAAAAAAACGGGGAGAACGGGTGACGGGCCGTTGAAACACCCACACGGTTTTGTTCCTTTCCGAGCGGGTGGCGGCGGGTGGTGTATATATAATTCAACTTCCCCTTTCCTTCTCCACGACAATCCCCGACTGTATTCTCCTTCTCACCATCATCAAGTCTGTCACCATCATTGGCGGGAGACATCGACAATCCATCCAATTCTCCCGCGTGACCACCCATCACCCCTGATTGCCTTCCACCACCCCGGACTCCAGATGGAGGGATGAACTTTTCCACGTTGTGCCACCAAACTCGTCGTACAAACGAAGTTTGCCCGAAAGCTTGTCAGGGGCCGCGTCCATGGGGCTTCCCCAACACTTCCAACCGGACCCGTCCGGAGTAGCCGGTGAATTGTGACATGCCAATCAACCAGCACCTCCTAACTCCATCACCCTTCGACGATCGCCCTCCATACCAGTTTTGTTGTATTTTGGAGTGGAACGAAAAGGGACACGCGAGCTTGGCATCGCTTCCTGAACTCCACCACTCCACCTGCCAATCCCTCCCCGAGTGCCCTCTGCTGCTCCTCCCTCCTCCGTCTTTCCCGCTCCATTCCCATCGCTGATTGGGGAGTACCAAAAGTGTCCCGGGTTGATCGTGAGTGGCGGACCTGACGCCCTCCGGGGCCCATGCCGCGCTGCTCGACACTATCTATCGTTCGTCACGTTCCCTGCTCGATAATAAAAGTGTTCATCAATCTCCCCCCAAACACCACCGCACATCAATCTCCACCCCGTATTCGTGTTGGCGGGAGGTAGGACGCCAGCAACCTCTCCTTCTCTCATCACCCCTTACATAGTCCTGCTCTGCCCCCCCGTCTCCCAGCAGGCTCGGCCTGTTCCCTTCCCCACCATTGCAACTGACGCCCACGGGGTTGCGGGACCAAACATGACGCATGATCAACACCTCTCCATTGTCTCGGGCCAACCGCTCGACACCACCGACCTCTCTCACTTGAAGTTGTGGCAGGACTCGGTCAGTGCCCGGCCCAATGCCACCGCCCTCATCTCACGCCATCAGAAACCCGACGATTTCCGCTGGGTCGGCAGCCATTTCAGTGACCGGGACTACCTCCAATGGAGCTATGCCGACCTCGACCGAGGCGCCCGTCGACTCGCCACCGCCCTGAACCGTTTGGTACATATCGAACGACGGCCCATCGCTACCTTGGTCAACACCCAAGCCGAATGGGCCCTCTTCTTCTGGGCCGCCGCCTACCTGCATTGCCCCCTCGTCCCCATCAACCCCAAGGTCGCCACCCGGAGTCAGGAGATCACCCACATGCTGTCCTTGACGCAGCCCGCTGTCTTGGTCGCCGCCGATTCCGTCATCGCCAGCCAGCTGGAGCAGAGCCTGCCCGGGAAGACCCTCTCCTCCATCCCACTCAAGGTCCTCCTTACCGCCAACGGTGACGACTCGACCTCTCAGCCCTGGAGCATGTTGCCGAGCATCATGTCCGGCGATCCCACTCCGCCCGATACCCCGGACGTCGTCGACAGCAAGGACACCACCCTGATCCTGTTCACGAGCGGCACCACCTCCCTCCCGAAACCCTGTCACGTGACCAGCTTCGCCTGCGTCAATGCGGGCATGGGGTGCATGGAGGCACGGAATATCAGATCCGGCCACGTCTTCGTCCAGCACTTGCCCAACTTCCACTCGTACGGTATCGGCTGGTCGCTCGGGTTCTGGATCGTCGGCGGCACGGTCATCCTGCCTTCCGCGGCTTTTGAAGCCCAAGCTTCGCTGGAGTGCTTCGATCTGTTCAAGGCAACGCACATGAGCTTGGTGCCGACGACGGCCCAAGCGATCCTGGCCCACCCTTACTTTGGCCAAGCTGATTTGAGGACGCTCGTGAGCGTGGACGTCAGCGGCGCCGGTGTGCTTCCCAGTGTCCTGGCGGCATGCTGCAAAGGACTGCGGGTCCCGGCATATACGACTTATGGGATGACTGAAAGTCCTGGCACGGTCGCTTGGCCAGCCGGTCGTGAGAACATTGTACGCAACGGGGAGGTCATGGCTGGCTGGCCTGTCAGGGGCGCGACTGTCAAGGTGTGTGAACCGGGTACGACCAACGTGGTGCCCCGTGGTCAGGTTGGCGAACTACACAATGGCGGTCCCCACGTTGTGCGCGGCTACGCGGATCCGAGCGTGGACTCGAGTAACTTCTACGTGGATGAGAACGGTACGCAGTGGATCGTCACGGGTGACCAGGCCATCATGGACACCGACGGCGCGATCCGCATCTCCGGACGTTACAAGGACATGATCATCCGAGGCGGCGAGAACATCTCACCCGCCAGCATCGAAGATTACCTACGAAGGAGGGACGGTGTCGCATCGGCGGAGGTCATCGGTGTACCGGACGAGATGGCAGGAGAAGTGCCGATAGCCATCATCACGACGAAGCCAGGCGAGACGGTGGATGCTAGCGCCTTGAAGCAAGCCACATCGCACGACCTTGGTCCCGCGTTCGCGCCCAAAATGGTGCTACATCTCAATCACGATCTGAACATCAGCGCCTGGCCGACCACGGCGTCAGGCAAGGTGCGGAAGGTCGAGCTCCGTGCGATCGTTCGCGAGTGGTTGGAGAAACAACAAGAGCAGGAGCTGCAGGCCAGTAAGAGCGCATCCACCGTGGACTCCCTCATTCGGATCTGGAAGAACATCAGTGGTACCGACCGTCTCGAACCCACATCAGTCATCCAAACGTTTGCAGACTCGTTGATGATGATGCAGCTCTCCGGCACGGTCAAGAAGCAGCTCGGGCGAGATATCACCGTGGAGGACTTCAAGTTGTGCGAGCGTATCCAGGATCAGGCCGATCTGATTGATACCAGGCCTGAGCCAGTGGCAGCGCTGACTCAGAAGCCGACACGCCAAGGTCCACCGACGCTCGAAGACGTGCCACATGTCCGAGGTGACGCGGATGCGTTCGAGGAGACGAAGCAGACCGTCTCCTCCATGCTGGCGAACGTTGATCTCAGCTGGGACGATGTGGAAGACGTGATGCCGTTGCCGAACTGGGATGCCATCTTCTGCCACCGCAGCCGACCGACGTCCTGGAATCTCCGCTTCAGCTACTATTCGCAGGTCTCCCTGCGGAAACTCGAGGCCGCCGTGACCGAGTCACTTACCTACCATCCAACCTTGAGGTCAATGGCGGTGGAAGACGGGAACGGAAACACGCTGCTGGTTCCTATCCGTAACTCGGAAAGGTGGTTGAAGGTCGCGGTGACTTCGGGGTGGGAGGTGGAGACGAAGGAAGACCTGAACACCCTCCTCCTCGATCACCCCGAGCTCGACTGTGCGACCATGCCCGGCCCGCTTGTGAGGATTCATCTCGCCACTATCCGCAGCGACGGCACATCCGGCCTGCTGTTCATCGGCTCACACGCCACCAACGACATGAGCATGACCAAGCTATGGCTCGAAGACGTCTCGATGCTCCTGACCGGAGAAGGCACGCCCGTGCCGCACGCGCAATTCAAGGACTACGCCAACGCCTACTTCCAGCACTCGGAAGGCGTCGAGGCGGAGAACGGCATCGCCTACTGGAGCCAGAAGCTCCAAGGCATCTCCCAACTCCCCGAGACCACCTACTGGCCACCCCAACGCGCGCCCGAATGGTTCAAAGGCGTCGACGTTGGCTGGACGCGCTGGGACGGCACGAAAGCCCGACCCACCGAGCGCACCACCACCACCTCCGCCGAGAAAAGCCGCGCCCAGAAAGGCCTGCGCCGCAAGGTCCCGATCGACGACATCGCCCCGCTCAAAGCCGAGCACGGCGTGCCCGTCTTCATGCTCGTCAAAGCCGCCATCGCCCTCCTCAACGTCGCCCACACGTCGGGCAAAGAAGCCATCTTCGGCGCGATCAACGCCGCCCGCACCTGGCCCTTCAGCTCCGACTACACGGCCCTCGAGCGCGAACGGCTCTCCGCCGGAGGCCCCAGCAACCCTCTGGACATCTCCGGCTGCACGACCGAATACGTCCTCGACCGCATCCCCGTGCCCCTCTCCCAACCTTTACTATCCTTCATGCAATCCGTCACAAAGGACGAAGAACGCAACTCCGCCTTCGCCCACACCCCCTTCACCCGCCTGATCGACCGCCTCCGGGACCCGTTATCCCCCTCGGACCCCCGCACCTGGGCCGACCGCGACCGCGACGCCGCCGCCATTCTCCCGCTCATCCGTCGGCAGAGTTTCAACTGGCTGCCCACGGCGCCCGTCACGACCCCCAACGCCCGGGGGCTCACGCAGCTGGAGATGCTCTCGCGCATGGACAACGGGCTCACGATCACGGGATTCCTGGCCGGGGACAAGCGGTCCGTCGTGCTGGGGTTCAGTTGGGACGCGGAGCATTTGAGTCTGGCCGAAGCGGAGAGGGCGTTGGAGCGGTTGGTGGGGTTGGTGGGGCTGTTGGGCAGGAGGGAGAATTGGGGGGTGTTGGTTGGGGAGGTGTTGAGGATGTAGAGCTTTTAGTGTTTTTTTTTTCGGTTGTTCTTGGAAGGGTTCGGCTTTGTTCTGCTTTTTTTTTTCTTTCGTTTGTACTGGGCATGGAGTTCTGGAAAAGGGGAGAAATAAGGGAAAGCGGGGATGCGTCGACCAAGTGCTGGCTCACGATTTCCTTGTATCGACGTGGCTCCTTTTGATTTCGCTTCAATGTATAGGTATAGTAAGATTGTAGAAGGATAGTACCATGTCCCGCAGTCTTCAACATTGCGTCTCTATCCTCATTATCACGTTCCCACCCCTCTCAAGGCCATATTCGCGAACTTCTTCAACCTCTGTACACACATACCTAAGCACATATATATTACGATTCCCCCAAGAGATCTACGATATCTACAAAAAAGGTTTCATCACCTCCCACCTACTGAACTGTATCTCTACTTCGCCATATAAACACCACCCACAAGCCTCTTCGCGCCCCGCACCCCCTTCCACACCCCGACCAATCCAGATCCGGCCGCCGCGGCACCGTTATCGTCGTCGGCGAAAGGATCCGCGCCGTTTCCGCCCGGCTGATGCGGATGCGGATGCGTGGTACTACTCTGCACGCTCACGGCCAACCCGCTACCCAGCATCTGCGCGTCACCGCCAGCAATTTCCCACTTGGCCTCCACGTTGCCCGCGCTCGCCTCGGAGTCCGTCGCGAAGCGCGCGAGCAATTTCCCCGGCGTGTCGCCGGGTTTGAGGGTCACGTCGCCGAGGTGCCAGTAGAGGAGGTTGCGGTCGCGGGCGAAGGTGCCGACGGGTTTGGACTGGCAGCCCGTGGCTCGGGCGCCTTCGAGCGTGAGGGCGAGGGTGAGGTTCGAGAGGGCGATGGCGTCGCGACCGTGGGGGTTGAAGGCCGGGTGCAGGGTGTAGCTGAGGATGATGGAGGCTTGGGTGGCTTCGAGGCGGGAGGCGAGGGTGATGAGGAGCGGGGCTTGGGAGGAGCCGGTGGCGGTGGGGTCGGGTTTGAGCTGGTATTTGAAGGCGACTTGGGTTTTGGCGAGGTGGGCGAGGCTGACCGTGTATTCTCCCTCTCGCTCTAGGACCGAGGTGATGAAGGCTGGGTTTGGGGCGACTTTTTCCAGACTGGAGAATTGCTCGAGTCGGATGGTCTCGGTGTTGGAGGACGATGGGAAGTCGGTGGGGTTATACGCCAGAGCGACTTCACCGGTCACGGAGGAGCTTACGACCTTACCGTTCTCGAAGCGGGCGTTGACCGTTTCGACGATGGACGAGTTCAGGCCTGACTCGGTCAACTCCGGATGACGTGTGCCTTGACTGCCGGTGCTGACGAGGGAGCGGCCAGACCGAACAGACTGCGTGTCTCCAGTATGGTCGGTCCCGAGGGCAGCACGTGAGTCTGGTCGTAACGCAGGCGGCTGGCTCATGGTGGAAGAGAAAGGCGAGAAGGATGGAGCTGCGCCTACCCCTGAACCAAAGGCACCGGATGGAGACTGAGCGAGTGCGGTCGGCTCCATGTTCGAAGGCTGGGCTGTAGGCGCTGTCGGTGATGGCTCGAGCGTGTCTCTGGCCGCGTCTTCTGATGGCGCAGGAAAGCTTGGCGCCGACTCTGCGACAGGTTCTGGGAACGGTTGTTCCGCCGGCGGAGTGTAAGTGTTGGGAAATACGCTCATAGGTCGTGGCTGTCGACGCCCGCGCACCGTACCGACCCTGCTCTGTATGGGAGGAGGTACTTGCTAGGAAGTGTCAGGTGTCTCGTACAGATATCCGTTGGATGAATACGTTTGGCCTTACCAGTTTAGTCGCCACACTAGCTAAAGCCGCCTCCGAATCGCCGCCCTCTTCGTGAATCGGTGCGGCGCGGATGTTGACATTGTAGGCTGGCTCGAGGCGCTCGCCAGACTCAGCAGCATCCTGTTGAGCCTGACTTATGGGGTCCAGATTGAGTGGTGGCAATGAATAGCCTTCGTTGTCCTGTACAGGCTCAGCAATCGGCGGCTGCTGCGCTTCGGGCTCTGCACGACTTGGCTTCGGAGGATCCAGGTCTGCGAGGTCGCCTTGATGGCTACCGTTAGGAATGTTGACGGCTGCTGCTCTAGCCGCTACCGATGTCCCATTGACTCGACGGGCTTCCTCCACTCTCTGTGCAAGTGTTGGGCTCGGAGGTTCCGGGCGCGACTCTGACGACGGTTCCATCATTTCGCTGCCCAACCTCAAGGGCGACCGCGGCCGTTGGTTCTGGCGCGGTGACGTCGCTTCCTGCGGAGGCGACAATGTGGGAATGTCTTTCGACCGACCGAGTCTGCTCGAGAACGAGTTGAAGGGCGATGCTTTAGGCTTACGCTCCGGCGCTTCCGCCATGGGAGCAAATTGCGCGGGAATCCTACTATCACGCTTTCGACCACCCATGACGGTGCCCAGTCGTTTGAGACCGCCGAGACGGCTCTTCTTCTTCTCTTCATGCACCGAACCCGATCGTTGGCTCGTACTGTCCGGTTGTGAGATGGTCGGTGTGAGCATGCTGGACGAGGGTGCTGCGCGAGGGGGCGTCGGGATGCTTGGCCGCTGCGTGCGCTCCGTCCTAGGTTTCCCAGACACGGACTTCAAGGCAAACGTCTTAATCTCATCCTCGGTTTGCAGGCTGAGCACGACGTTCAGGCAGTGTTCTGCGCTTGCCTGGTTCTTCTGCACCATGTCCACCTCGTGGGTTTGGAATTGGGTGAGGGCGTCGCGCAGATGGTTCACCCTCGTCTCATCGACTGCCTGCAAATTCTCGAAAACATACGGCGCTTGAGACTCCCACTGTAGCTGCGCGTGATCGAGCGCGCGATCTGCATCGGCTATTCTGCCCGCCTCAGCGCGGTCACCCTTGACTTTCAGCTTCTCCGTCTTTTGCTGCGCCTTTTCCACGTCTTTGGCCATTGACGCCAGGTTGCCCTGCATTGTCGTCATGGACTGCATCTCACGGTTCGAAGTCGCGAAGCCTCGCAGCGGCTGTTCCACGTCGGTTTCTATCTTCGTCGCCAACGCCGTGTGCGAATCGGCGAGGGTATCGGCGGATTCGGTGAGGGTGCTCCAAGCGACGGAAAAGATGCTGGGATGTGGTCAGCGCATTGCGTGCTTTGCGCAGCTGCTCTGCTCCTCCTACCCAAGATCGACATCCTCGATTTGTTTCCGCGCGAGTTTGCGCAAGCCTGCAGAGTACTGTTCCTCAAGCTTTCTCCTCTCCTGCGACCGGTGTTAGCGATCGCTGCTGTCGCAAAGTGAAAGCGCGCGATCTGCGGTCGATATACCTGTAACCAGTTCGCGATCGCGGTGTTCAGACTGCCGACTTGTCTGACTCTGTCGTTAAGGATATCTACAGCTTGCGCCGGCTGCAGTTGCGGCTATCACACCTTTAGCATCCCGGACGTATGATACAAGACGAGCCGGACTGCAAGCACTTACCAGCATGGCCGGGTAATCTTGTCGTTCCATCGCCGTGGTCGCTCGGAGACACGCGCAAATGCTCGGTGAGCACGGAGAGGATATGATACAAGAGGGTGGCCGACGAGTCTCTGGCGCAAAGAGTGAAGGATGCAGACCTGGAACGAAGAGAAGACGGTCGACAGGGTTCAGTACATCGTTCGGCTCATTCGGATGCGGCACGACTTTGCTTCATTGGGACAAGCCACAAACACCGCAGGTTACAGCAGCAACGAGGTACTGCAGTATGTATTCCTACGTTCAATCAGTATCGCTTTCATGCCGACTACATCGCAAGCACACTGCACCGACGCCGAGTTCTGCGTGGAGAAGGAAGTGCTCAGCAGACACTGCAAGGGTGTATCACCATTCAGAATCTACATCACAATGCCATCGCTTCAAGCACATGAGAGAAGTGAACCGAAAAGTTTACAGTGGTCCAAGCAGATCATCTTACACATTATCCGAGCTAGAGTACAGTCATGATAATCATTAATCCATCATCTCTTCAAAACCCTTCAAACTCCGCCTGGCTATGCCATTCCCAACGTTCGCCACTGCAAGCTGGTATCGGGAATGAGATCGATTACTCGATGTTGATGCGTCGACTAACAGGAGCCGCCGCCTTCGGCACAACAACGCTCAAGATACCATTCTTCAACGAAGCCCGGACGTTCTCCTGGTCGACCCGGCTGGGGAAGCTGAACGTTCGCGCAAACTCGCCGACCGAACGCTCGGAAACCCAGTAGCGAGCGCTATCAGGCTTTGGCTGTTGAGGTGCGGGAGTAACTTCCTGTGTCTCGGATGCAGCGGGCGTAGTCTCTGACGTGGTCTCGGCGGCTGCGGATTCACCGCCGGAGACGGTGGTGTCGACTTCGACACTGGCTTGACGGTAGCCGTGGCTTTCGGTTTCGTTGTGGGTAATCTTAGCCTGCTCAGGCTGGCGGCCCTCTTCGCGGACTTGCTCGGTGCGGCCCTTGATGCTGAGGGTGTGGGCGTCGGTGAATTCGATGTTGATGTCCTTCTGGTCGATGCCGGGCAACTCGCCGTGGAGCTCGTAGCCCTCCTTGGTCTCTTTCACGTCGAAACGTGGCTGAAAAGAGCGAAGGCTGGAGTTGTTGGACCTGAAGCCGGTGGAGCGGGAGACTGCATTCGCGTGCGCCGCGTAGTCGTCGAGGAGGCGGAACATGGGGGCGAATTCGCTCGCGACGAAGCGGGGGAAGAGAGACATGGTGCGTGTCGGGTAGTATGTCGGAGTGGCTTTGCAGGCTCGGTAGACTTGTGGAAGTCGGTTGTTGATGCGGATGGCTTGCATAGAAGGCTTGTCGATGCTGTTGATGTTGTCGGTGTCCTAGTGGCTTGTTGTTTCTTGCTCTGCTGATGAAGCAGTAAGGTAGGCTGGCAGCAGACCTTTATACTCTTCCACGGCCATCGCTGGAAGATGCGAGTATCATCGTTCTCGCCGTCGCCGCCATCCAGAAACTACTCGAAGTTCCTAGACGCTTCCGTAAGCGAAAGGCAAAGTCTTGGCGTGAGCACAGACCATTCTAGCGCGTTCCACGTCACGTGACGAGCGGATGTTCAGTTCTGAAAGCCACGCTTGCCGACGGGGACACAGACAGCCAGCCACGTGAAACGTGTAACATCGGCCCACCACAGGTACCCCGGACGCCGGTCTACCGCATGTCGCGCGACTGTCCGACTTGCGCACGTCGATTCGGAATCGCGCCCAACGTTACGAGCCCACGCCGAGATCTTTCTGTTGCTGTCAAATGCTGAATCTGGCGAGACGGAGAGCTGACCTGCATATTCGACAGAAGGACGATAAGGCTGCACGTGGGAGTGTCACGCTAGAGCGGCAGTGGAACCGTATGAAAAGTCGCTGTACTTTGTTTGCGTTCAGCGAAACCCTTCACATCCGACGCCATCCCCGTGACGATCTCGGCAAACTGCCATACTGATGGCTGGCGTCCCCTGACCACTCGGCCGAATCGCATGTCCAGATGCCGACAGTCGCAGGCGTTGGTGTGGGACTACTGCACGCACATCATGCATGCGGCGCCGTTTTCGAAGCATCAATGCAAGGTACTCTAGCGCAAGCGCTGGACGTTGTGGGCTTGTTCGAACGTCGCCCATCGATATCGTGGTACATGGTGGTGAAGAAGAGTCCCGCCATGTTGGTACAAACGACAGCAAGCCGGCCCGTCCGTATGCAAGAAATGTGCAAAGATCATGCAAATTCGTAAGTGTCCGCGCGTGGCTTCAATAATCAACCAGCGAAGGACACCGCTCGCGTGCGGCGCGATACTGATCTGGATATTTGGCTGCCGCACGGGCATTTAGAGCGCTGCTCGAACGATTAGAGGAGCGGACTGTGTGCCGAGTGAGCCGCGCGACATACCTGACTTTCCTCTGCGTCCATTCGAGATCTCGCTGCACGTCCTTTGCAGCCTTCATGCCCTCTGCAAAGTTGGCCCGAGTCTTTGCAAGCCGTGCTCTCGCCTGGGCCTGCAGAGCGAGGAGCTCGCGGGTTTTTGCGTTCAGCTCACCAGACCCGTCGGAAAACATCAGCTCATGTAAATCATTCATATGGATCAGGCGAGAAACGTACATTTGCGCTTGCTTTGCGAGATTGCGATCGAGAGGAATCGGATTGTAAGCCTGGGACAGCCGATCGCTCATATAATCCAGTAAATCGACGCTTGTCGCACCCGTGGTATAGCTGTCATACTCGCTGCCGGCATAGCTACTAGAAGCGGCGGAGTATAGTCCGGCACTTGATGTGGAAACGCTGTCTGGCCGCTCCGGCGGTGAGGCTGAGATCTGGCTGTATGCCGACGGAGTTCGTTCGTGACGTGCGTAGGTTTGTTGTGGACTCTTGCCGTGGACACTCACCGGAAGGCTACCGGTAAGCGGGTACTGATGTTGATAGTAGGAGGTGGTCATTGTGGGATAAGGGAGGCGGGAGGTATGTTCGTGACACAAGACAACAGGCTGTGACCACGTGAAAAGTATAATGAGTTCGAGCAGGTGAAGAAACAAACTCAACTTTGACAGCTCTTCGAGCCTGCTTTTATAGCCCTTGCCCGGCCGCCTGCATCGAGCATTCCTACCGTCTCCGCGTCGACGATCACACCACCTTCGCTCCATGCCTTGATGAACGCCAAGATGCGAGCTCCTTGTCTGCACATGCTCACACCACTACCGGTGATCGTTGGCGACGCTGATGGTTCGTATGGCCTGAGGGAGGCACCTAGCAGGGGACATAGCCGGACTTTCCGAGGCAGGCAGCGATCTAGACTCACCGGCGTATCCGCCATTGGTCTCCTCACTGAGCTCTGAGTGCTAGCTGCAGGCTCGTGACAGCAAGCTATCAAGCTGACTGCAATTGCTGCGAGGAAGGTGGGTCAACGATGGGGGTTTCATTCGGTCTCGTCCGCCGGCTGATGATGGTGATGAGACTGATACTGCAAGGTAGTGAACCACTGCATGCACGCTGCAATCAATCCTCTGCACTTAACCTGATGCGGGCAAGGGCAGACGCTGTTGCAGGGTGGAGAGCTCATGGCATCCGTGTCCGTCCGTGGTGAAGACCGAGCGGAGTTGCAGACGATATGCGCTGTCAGCCGCGAGGGCGAAGGGGACAGCTGTGGCGGGCGTGCGCAAAGCAAGGCATGAGTGTTGGACAGGATGCATGGTCGTGCTTCTAAACGGGCCACAAGAACGGCTGCGTGTAGCACCACAGTTGTCAAAGCATGTCTGCCATGTGCGCGTCGTGTGGAAGTGCCGGTCGTACATGTGCGAAACGCATGCGGTGCGAAGACGTGACGTTTGGGATGCCAAGTGCCGTGATGCTGACGAGCAAAACCCTCGGGATGACCACCTCAGCTTGGGTAAACGCAGACATCAAACTTCCATTGTCCCGACGAGCTCGATCTCGCCCGGGACCTAACAAGCATACATGTACTTCGGAAATCAGGCTATAATGATCTTCGTGCGACCGGCGTATTATCCCACAGAGCATGACGGCCGTTTGGGCCTTTCATCGCCATCGGGAGCCCAGGACTTCTTCCGGGAAGGGTAGATTGGACAGACCTGCTTCATGGCGGCCTCACCACGTCGACCATCGTTCACGCTACTATGTGACCAACCCGTGGGCCACCCAGGTACGCCTAACACACTCATCACGACGGCCGGAAAACATCGGGACAATGAATGTTTCGGCTATGAGGCCCATATCTGTGGGAAAGTCTCCGGGAGAACCTTGGGTTTGGCAATCTACGTGAACCACGCTGCAGCACGAGCGCTCACGCTGTGTAACGATGGCTCATGTCGTGAGTGTGAAGTTGGCCATAATGACTACCAGCAGTACTCGACTTGGCGTTGTCGAAGCCGGAGAGGCTATCATCCACGGTACTCCGAAGTCCAGTGGGCAGTGAAAAGGTTGATATTAATGTGCGATTCATCACGCTTGAGGGTAGTACCATCAGTGGCATTATCTACCACGATCATCAAACCTAGTATAGTTTCTCTACTGGATACGTCGTGCTCAACTTTGGTTCTGCTGACCTGTAAGTCCTGAACATGCCTGTATCTGTGATCCCAACATCAACCAAAACATTACGCGTTGTCCGCGATCGCCTCACTCATAACCTCCGCAAACCGGCCCGGCCGATCACTGTCCTGCATAGCTGTCTGCACGGCCAACAACACCTGCTGCACGCCGACGTTGACCTCTCTCGACTGCGTCGTGTCCTCGATCTCAGCAATGGCACGTTGGATATCGGCATCGCCAAAGGTCCCGCTCTCCTGCATAATGTACGCCAGTTCCTGCTGCGTCCGGACGTTGGGAACTGCAATCTGAGCCTTGAAGTTGAGCTGCAGCTGCTGCAACACCGTCCGCTCCGAGGTCGTGGCGATGATGAGCAGCGGCCGGCCTTTGGGCGGCTTGTTGTCCATCAGACCTTTGATGGCGGCCAGGACCGACGAACTGAAGCGCGGACCAACCGGGACCCAGTCGACGATGAGCTCGATGTTGTCCAATACCAGCACGTTGAGGGGGCTCTTGTACGCGTCGGTGAATACCTTGCTCAAATACTGGATCTTCTGAATCTCGTTCATGCCCACCATGTCCACCGGCCTGACGAGCCGGCAGAACGGGAACTCAGAGTCCATCGCGATCCGTGCTGCTAGAGCAGTTTTGCCCGAGCCGCGAGGACCGTGCATCAAGACGGTCAGCAGAGGTGTGGTATTGGACTGCACCTGTTTGATGAAGTCTCGCCCATTCTTCAAGATCTTGTCCACGTGTGGGCTGAAGTGGATGATGCCGCCTTCCACACAGCGCTCGAGCTCCTCCTCGCTAACACCGAACAGCGGATGTACCTCGTCCAGCGCGCGTAGGAAGTCCTCCATTTGGATCTGCATCTCTGCGATATCATCCGATAGTGCTGCGACCGTGCCGCCCTTGATATGTCTTTGCAGAGCGAAACTACTCGCAGATCTGACGAGACCACTGATTTCGGCTCCGGAGAAGTTGCGGGTAAGCCTCGCGAGTTCGTCAATGTCGACATCGCCCGCCATCTTGCCGTTCTCGCGCATCTTCGTCGTGTGGATTCTCAGGATCTGTACGCGGCCTGCTTCGTCCGGTAGGCTGATTTCCATGTGCACCTCTAGACGACCCGGCCGCAGCAACGCTTCGTCGATCATGTCCTTCCGATTTGTCATACCAATGAGTAGGATGTTGTTCAGCTGATCTACACCGTCGAGCTTCGACAGCAGCTGATTGACAACACTGTCGCCGACCCCAGTACCTCCACCTGCGCCAGACCCACGCTGTTTGCACACAGCATCCAGCTCATCGAAGATAATGATGTGAAGTTCAGATGCATCCCCCTTCTCCTTCTGCTCCTTCTCTGCATCCGCGAAGAGCTTTCGAATGTTCTCTTCCGACTGTCCGACGTACTTGTTCAACACCTCCGGTCCATTGATCACCTTCGGCTCCCGTGCGTTCAGCATCTTGCCGATCTGCCGAGCAATGAGCGTCTTACCAGTACCTGGCGGTCCATATAACAGCATGCCGCGGACATGCTGTATACCAAGTTTTTCGGCGAGTCCGGGGGGAAAGAGCCGTGATGCGAAGGCTCGTCTGAAGATATCACTGAACTCTTTGTCTAGACCACCGATCCCCAGATCCTCGAACTTGAAGTCCGGCCGAACTACAGAGTTGGCGGCGGGTCTTCGGTTCGAGCCTCTCAGGTTGATGGGGGAGCGGGCGTCCTTGAAGTAGTTGATCTGACTCTCGGGTGTGAGAATGCCTCGCGCCTGTGGGTTCGTCATTTGCTGCGCGCCGGCAGCTGGCGCCCGGAGCGATGACAGATCGACCAATTCGACCGTCCGCACCGTCATCCGTAGCGGTACGCTCCGAAAATCCATGAGTAGCTGCTGTCCGGGCGCGAAGATCTGGTTGCGAAAGGTGTGCACGAACGCCTGCGCCAACTCGTCTTGATCATAGGGTACATCCGTGCTCTTCTTGCCCGCGAACCCTACCTCCACATCCATGGAGCCCATGTAGCTCTGCGCACCTTGGCTGAAAGGGTCGTATGGCTGTACCTCCACCACGTCGGTGAGAGCGACTTGCATCCATGTCCTTTGCGCATCGCTTAGGCTTATGTGACCCCTCGGGAAGGAAGGAAGAGGCCTTGCAGATAATACGTAGGCCCCGTTAATCAACAGGTAGGTGTCGCCTCCATCTCGCGAAGGCGCAATGTCTTGAGCGCTGACCGCACAGAGATTCCCAAACGTGAAGCTATTGTCCGGACTCTTGGCTGGCCGTAATTGTAGACCGCGACCTGCCATATTCGGCGCTGGTGGCCGTTGCGCATAGCTCTTCTCAGGATCAGATGGTTGGTTTTGATATGTTGGAGGCTGCCTGAAGCGTCCTTCTGAATCGCGGTGCGCTTGAGGAATGCCTTGTTGGCGTGAAGGACTGGGTTGCTGCTGCCCTCTGCCGCCGAAGAGATTATCGCGGTTGAACATGTCGGGAGGTATGTCGAGACAAAGAAGTTTGGCTTTATAAAGCCAGAATTAGGCAGCTGAATGGGAGAGGGAGCCTTGATTGTGTTGAAACACAACACGTTGCAACTTCGCGCGGTGTCCTAGGAAATGGGCATCTATGTGTTATACCCAGCTGTTGCCTTGAACCAGAAAATGCGAGATGCTGTAGGATCCAGTCCGATGCAGTAGGGTATTTACGTCAAAGAGTGTGCGGTACCTCGTACCGTCACGTACGGAGTGCAGGTGTCTCTTGTAGCGGAATCCGTTCCGCATACTACAAGCCGCTGCGGCCTCAGGCAAGGAGCAGGCAGACGACAGGTACATATTGTAGTGCAACCTGCATGTATCAACGCATGCGAAAAGCAAGGCAAGGCCGCACAGGTCTGCGGTGCTGTTCGTCGCCAGACCGTTCTACATCGACCTCGAGCAAAATCTGCCACCCCCTATAATGCTCAATGCGAGATACAGGCGTACTTACCGGATGCCACTGACCATCCGAGCCTCAGAGTCGTTGGCCGAAGGACGTGAGCTGTGACTACGCTGTTAGACCGTCGCGACAGGCGACATCACCGCAGAAACCAGGTCTGGGCCTGGTCCAGCCAGCAGACACAAGCAGAGACCCGATCGTAATGACGCTGCTCGACGTCCCCATCCCTGTACTTACCACCATCTTCAACGAGTTGGTCCGCAGCGAAGGCGTTCAAAGGGCAGTGCGTTACCGACTAACTTGCAGTACGTAAGTTCATGACCCTTACCCTCGCTCGTAAAGACTAACAATCAACGTAGGAATCTTCGATACCTTTGTGCAATATGCTATCTTCGACTTGCCAACGTTCAGAAACCCTGATAGCACTTGCGAGCACCCCAAATTGTGGACAGCTCCGTTAATCAGCAAAGCTGTGTTGGCTGACGTGCTTTGCTCAGGCTGGGCAGCAGCAATGTTGCGGGGTTCCCTTTGCCCTATGAGCTCCAGCAAACACAGTTGTACGCAGATGGCGTGGTTGATGAAGGGGATGGTATTGACACCAGCGACATCCCTCAAACCCTAGCTCTGGCCGCCGCCCACACATTATCCGTACACGACCTGCTGTGTCAACTGTCCTTGCGGCCGAAGCGCGCGGATAGACTGGATCTGGCCGGCAACCTGCTGGTTGCGGCGGCAGCCCTTGGCTCGGAGATTTTGTGCTCGAAGGCTCTAGCTCATGGCGCTCAATGGAACAGCAAGCCGGACTTCTTTGGCGACGCGTTTGCGTCTGCCGCCCGGAATGGACGTAGTGATGTGCTGTCCTTACTCATGCGCGAAGCGCGCCTTCGTTCTCAAGATCTGGTGATGGATGCTGGATTTTACCTGGCTAACGCACTAGTACATGCATCGACTTCTGGCCACGCTGATTTCGCCACAAAAGTCCTTGACCAAAACGTTCTAGACGCGCGGCATCTTGGGTTCTACGACCTTGGTATCACGTGTGCTGTACAGAACGCCCACGACGAACTAGTCTGCGAGCTGATCAACCATCGGCTTTCGATCACACTTGCCGACCGCAAAGCATTTGGGGGAAAGGTCATCGGCTATGCTGCTCGCAACCGGCGGCAGGTCGTCGTACGACGAATACTGCGGGATGCTTCTGCCTTGCTTTACAAGTTTGACATTCGCCGTGCACTAGAGGACGCTTGCCGTGTTGGATCTGCTACTATCGTAGATCTGATTCTTTCTCACAGCATCCCGGAGAGTCTGAACATAGCCGCATACTGGGCTGCTCGATCTGGACATGGTCCATGCCTCGAAAGAGTGTTGCAGGCTTCCGAACCAATGTCATTACCCGTTATCGTGGACGCCCTCGCAGGTGCATGCTTCAGCTCCTCGAGGACGTTCGAGCAAGTGCTGAAGGCTCTCCCAAGTAGCACAGGTGTTGATCTGGCTTTCGACGCGTCGAGGTATGTTCCTCTACTTGAGACATTAGCGAATTCAGGAGTGTTTGATGAGATGGACTTGACCTTGCACTTTCAGTCCGTTCACAACGACGAAGCTACGGACTGCTATCCGTACGGGACGTTGGTCATGAAATGTGCAACGAGCAGTCTGCCTTAGACATTACGCAAGACGTCCAAGTACAGAGTCCAGTCCGGAGAGTTTGTCCCCGAGCAACTGCAGGATTGCAGCGCCATCGCCGCAGCCAGCAGCTCTCCCGGTTTATTCCTGTACTTTTGCCGTATAGTCCCGCCGTACTTCGGCCCCGGCCCTAACGTTCACGATGCAGCTATGGTTCAAACGTATCTTGACTGTGGATGGGACATCAATAGCATACCAGACCGGACATCACCGTTACGACCTCTTGGGTGAGCCATTTCACCACAGTGGGTGAATTACTAGGCTAACCGTTTTCAGGTATGTCATCCAACAAGAAGATCTGGTACAATGGTTCCTAGACAGTGGCGCAGATCCGAACGCTCCAGATGATCACGGTGTTACGCCAATGTCGAAGGCCGTGGGCACAGCCTCAATCACTTCAATCTGGAAGCTGATACATTACGGTGGGGATGTGAAGAAAGGCTACTTCATGCACTTCGCGGCTCAACGACAGACGGAAGATGTCTGCCTAGTTCTCGAATGGCTGCTCCACGCTGGCTGCTCATTACACGCTGTAATCCGAAAAACGTGGTTGGGGCACGGTCAAATCGGCCCGGGACTCCCCTCCACACTGCTGCACGCAGAGGAACCGTGGAAGCTGTTCGATTCCTGCTATCCAGGAAAGCTGATCATAGATTGACCGATGCCGCTGGCTGTACGTCAAGGGATCTGGCCGTCGCTCGAGGGGACGTGGATATCGTTCAACTGTTAAGTTGACGGTGCTATGCTACAGACTTCAAACCGCGAGATCACTCCTGGGTTTGCCAACTTGTTCCGGACCATCGTTCCACCTTCAGAAAGTCGTGATTGTCGTCCAGATGTTTGACTCAAGTGTCGGTGGGAGGTTCCGTGCTGGCGCTCCATAGGGCCTAGCTCGCACGGGACTGGCGATACGTCCGCGTTGTCGAGAAGAAGAACCAGTGGCTGTCCAACGTCGCTCCAGGCTTGCACACTGTGTCGCTCCTGCATAGTCATCCTAGACTCTTCTCGGACGACTGTCGTCTGATCTCCTGTTGAACTCTTGTCCAGGAAGAAAAGGATGTCGACAAGGTCTCGTTCCGTCGCGTCGAACACCACAGATCTTTGAGTATGACCTTGATTGAGGCCGACATTCTTTGAACACGACTGGACTCCAAGGTTCCACCGACAGCTCAAGATCAGCTACAGTGAGCCGGTGCAGTAGGGTACGAAAGAGAGCATGACGATCGAAGCTTTTGATCTAGTGTGAGGCCTTGACATGATATCGATCCATAAGAGATGTCGTCCGTTCCTCCAAGTTGGGTGTGCGAATTGTGGTCGGGGATCGGGAATAGGAGGATCTCACCTTGTATATCCATCCTGTAGTAACATATACCTCCTAGTAGGGTCATTTGGAGTCCGTCTCATCAATCAAACCTTCGAAGAACACGGCTTCCCTGGTCCCCGCTCACGCTACATAGTACATACAGGTAACTTACATGTACATGTACCCAGCAACCCCTCGCTCTTATCATCCCACGCTATACCTAATCGGCACGCAGGCTGCGCTGGCTCCGCCACGCGTTGCAATCCTCCCACCTCACGAATCGAATCGCCTCCTATACCGCATCCGGCTCCCTCTGCGCTGCCGTCGCGACTCGTTCGCTCGCACGACTCTCGGTACAGCCAATGACGAGGCGACCACAAGAGGATCGGCTTCGGGGCTGTCTCCACCGATGCACCGAGCTATGCACAGCTTCACGTCACGGCCTTGTCCTAAGCTCCCCCGTCCGCCCCAGTGGGCGTTGAAGATCTAGCGACAGCACTGCCAGCATGGCGCGCTGTAGCCAAGAATACCATCAGCACCGCCAGCGCTGCTTGTCCCATATAAGCTCAGCGGTAGGTCACGACTGTTTCAGCTTCAAGCATTGCTAAGTGTATAAAACCGCGCAAGTCATTCCATCTATTCTGCAGCACTCACCGACCGCACACTTTCGCTCTCATTCCTTATCAGCAACGGTGCGCAACTCGACAATGAGCAAGACGACCTGCCCGATACCGGCGGGCGCTGAAGACCACACCGATGGCACCGCTCACCAATACATGCTCTACGCCGCCTCGGGCTGCACCATAGCAACCCTCGTCGTCTCGCTCTCGCTCATCATCCTCCACCTCCGACGGTATCGAGCGCCCAAGGAACAACGGCAGATCATCCGCATGATCTTCAGCCTCGTCGTCTATTCCCTCTTCTCCGCCCTGGAGATATACCGATACGAGATCGCACAGTACATCGACCCGATCGGCGACGTCTACGAAGCGTTCGGACTATGGTAAGTCGTCTTACTGTCTGAAATACCGAACGAACGCTAACGCCTCCGTGCAGCGCCCTGTTCTTGCTGTACGTCCAATACGCGGCGCCGGCCGGCACGTTCGATCAGGACACCTTCGCAGCGGTCAAAGCGCAAGAGGAACAAGCCTCCAACTTCGACTGGCCCCGGATCTCCTGGATCTTCGTGTTCCAGTACCCGGTCGTGGAGGTTCTGGCCGTCGCCATCCGAGAGATCACCGAGGTGGCAGGCACCTACTGTAGCAGCAGCTTGTCGCCTCGATTTGGTCACTTGTGGGTCTTGCTGCTCAGCACCCTCGCTATCGGCCCATGCGTCTTGGCCATATTCAGATTCAGAGGACGCATGAAGAATCTGATGAAAGTGCGACGAGGGATGGCGAAGCTGGTAGCTGTGAGTACAATACTCTCAGCTAGCATTGCGCTGGCCGACTACTGACTCTTATTGCAGTTCAAACTCGTCGTCTTCATCCGTTTCGTCCAAGCATGGGCCTTCTCTCTTCTACTGGAGAAGGGAGTGGTCAAGACGAGCCCAAGCTTCAGCCACGACGACCTCTTGTGGGGCGTGCCAGCATTGTTGACCTGCGCCGAAATGTTCCTGTTCTCCATCGGTTTCTGGTACGCCTTCAGCTCCAGCGAGTACAGTTCATCGGCACATCCCCGCGACCGACCACTACCACTATGGAAAGCCGTCCTGGACGCCCTGAACCCTTGGGATCTAATGATGGGCATCGCCCGCATCGTCCCGTTGATCGCACAAATGCAGCGCAGCGGCGACTTCACGAAATGGACCGCGGCCCGGAAAGAAGAAAAAGCTGCGAAACGGTACAGGAAGAATCGACAGGACCAAGGCGGACAGCATCGCTACCAAGGCATCCACGACGACACGACGGAGCCTCTCGGCCGTCCCGTCGAAATGCACCACGTGCGATCCGCCTCGAACGTCTCGCACGAGGGAACCGCGTACGGTGGTCTCGCGGGACACCAGATGTACCGACCGCCGTCCGGGTCGCCGCCGGGCGAGAGTAATTCGTACTTGATGGCCGAGGACGCGCGGGCTGCGGGAGGTAGGGCTCGGTCGGAATCGCTCGGTCAACAACAACAACAACAACAGTGGAATGGGCAGCGATATGATCGGTCCCCGTCGCCTGCTGGGCGGTTCGTGGAGGAGTCGGTTCGGGGGCGGGATATGGTCTGATCTCCTCATCATGGGTGGAGTTGGTTCGTTTTGTCTGGTCGGTTTTTTGCTGGGGGTGATGATACCCTGTTCGTTGTTCCGTTTGGGCGTTTGATTATGAGTGTTACAACTGAAACCCCCAGTTCACGATGGGACCGTCCAACAAGTCGTTTGCTCCACGAGATATTCACCATGTGCGAGTGGACGTTCGTTTCAATTGGACGCGCAACCATGCGCCTCAGGTTTCTGCGACGAAGAACGGCTGCCTGGCTGGCCGGCCGGTCGACGTTGCAGCCCATACACAGGACGTCACCAAACCACGCGAATGGGAGATGGGATTAAGGGTCAGGTATCTAGCAGACACTCTTCTCGTCATCTCACGAAGCGCACCAGATGCAACCAAACGATAGAACAATCCCGACGAAAAGAACTGACACTCAAACAAGACCGACCCAGCGTCCGGAGGACATCCAACGAGATCTTCTCACGCACGTTGTTGCCAAAGTGAGTTGAGCGTCATCAGCGCGGCTGGTGATAATCACGGACTACACGATCAAGACCTGCAATAAAGCGATTGAAGATCAGCCCAGTTGGTGATAGTCGAATTGTACGATATACAAATGTATTTCTGTAGTAGGTTATACAAAAAGTCTCCGTCAACGACAACAGTATTCGACGTATAACCCCCAATCCGAAGCCTCGATGGCATTAGGTCGAGTTCCTGTCCCCCCATCTCTTGACCATTAGCGATACATACCCACAGCGCACCCCGTCACGTGGAAGAAACATAAATCTGCTTCACTGCTCCCCGTTCGCAGTCCCAGACCGGTTAGTCACCGCCGAGCTCCGGTTGCCAGTACGTGGAAGAAGCGTGTCTTCACTGCTTCCCGTTCGCAGTCCCCGGCCGGCTCGTCACCGTCGAGCTCCGGTTGCCGTTCATATTCTGCGTCTAAGGGCGCTCGTCAGCATCCCTCCACTTCCACCAGAAAACATCATTACCCCCGATGAAAAGGAGATGGTCGAGATGTTGAAAAAAAAGGGAAGAACATACCAACTCCCTGATCTCCCCCTCCACCAACTCATGCTCATTAAACGGATCGTACATCCTGGCGCGGATATAGTCCTCCAGCTCCTCGTCGCTGATATTGCGGAGCGCCAGCTCGCGGTCCACGCCGTCCTTTTGCGCCGTGCGGATGACGCCCCGGGTGACGACGACGGAGACGTCGCGGATGCGGCGGATGTCGGGGTAGAGCCAGTTTTGATCGATTTCGGCGGGGAGGAGGGAGGTGGAGAGGGCTTCGCCTGAGGTGTAGATCATGTTTTGGGTGACGCTGACGGATTTGGAGAGGATGGCGCCGAGGCCCTGGGGGTACTGTTGTTAGATGGGGTGTGGAGGGGGG
>Ga0058704_10000212_pt1 | contig 32130 bp, 35 predicted proteins | sample AgamicMgSfe_FD_71363 | JGI IMG/M metagenome (GOLD analysis project Ga0058704, IMG submission 71363) | Agave microbial communities from Guanajuato, Mexico - Mg.Sf.e | ecosystem: Host-associated > Plants > Phyllosphere > Phylloplane/Leaf | place: Guanajuato, Mexico | collected 2012-05-30
AAGCTATATTTTTCATAGCTTACTATAACTTATAGAATACAAGGTAGATACTATAGTAATTAGTCTACTAGTTTATACTTTTATATCTCTATTATAGTATATTTATAGGCTTAAGAGGATTTACTCTAGCTAGCTACTAGGATATATACTATAAGCAAATACTAATAGGCTACTGTAAAGACTACTAATATAATATCAACATAGTAGTAGTTGAAAAATACTTAAAATAAGTAGTGTCATAAAAGGTGCCACTAGTTTTTTACATTTGTATACCCGCATTATATGTTTGAAAGAAACAGATAAGTCTACCTAGTAATCACTAGGAATATTACTATCCTACATGCACCTTCTTCCGCTCGCAACGACCTATGTATCGTACTACACGCTCTGAAAATCTTCACATACCGGTCACGTAGCTACCTAACCTAGTCGTTGAATCTTTCTACTCTCTCCATATCTTGTGTTCTTTGACTAGGAGGTATTGCTTATTGCGAACATTCGTAGGGTGCGGAAATGGAAGCGTACCACGTTGCAATCTACGCCTATATACATGATGCGAAGCTCCTACGCATATATCTCTAATCAACGTAGCACCTGTTTGCTACGACCTAGACAGCTGGTCCAGTCCTAGCACATACAAGAACTCGAAATGTTGGATCGAATGACCGAACGTTACAGCTTTCGCGGACACGGACGTCTACGCTGCCCTTGGCGTGATCTTAAAGGAGATACTAGAGATGGCTGAGCTCGCTCGTCAACGGCTTAAAAACACCTTTCTTTGGTAAGGTCGAGGATCTTACGGTACTAGCACGAATTTGCTGTCTAGCAGGCGTACCGGGCGTCTTTGCTCTGCCTATGCAGTATGCATAGAGTTGTGGATCCGCGCCATGGCAGGGACTAGTACTCTGTCAAAACCGCAGCACAACTACAGCCTCGTCTGAGCACAGCATTGGAATCCTTCTTGGCCTATGGCTGCGTCCAGGCCTCTGCAAGCACACCTTCGCTCGCAGGATGGAGTGGCAAGCCATGGGTGTCCTGACGGGAGATAGGGACGATGTTCCAAATCGTGAAGAAGGTCCAAAATCATGATAGCTGACAAGTATCAAGGTCGTCACACCACGCGACCATCATTGTTGAACAAACGCTATAGTCTGCAGCCATCCACAGGTCAGTCGCTAGGTCCGTCCTCATCTCTGCTCGGGTTTACCATCGGCCCTTACCACCTTCTGAGCCTCCTGACGAACAGCTCTAGAACGAGAATAAAGGAAACGAGAAAAATGTAACGGCCGCTTGCGTTCTCGTCGCCTACGCTAGTGCCATCTTCTTCTTGTTCACGCGAGCTTAGCGTACTAGGTCGCCATTAACTTGCCATAGCACGGTCTATGGGCGTGGCACGTACGTACGAGCTTCAGGGCAGGCATCGCCATGATACGCATTTGCCATGGCAGGAAAGCCAAACTCCAAGACCCTTCTCAGAAGTGGTCCTCGATTGCCGAGAAAACCTAAGATGTAACCCTCTGGAGCACGACTACTCCACCAAACAGCCCGTGAAGGATGGATCCAGATGGAATAAGTGGACAAGCTCTACTCGTTAGTGCGGTACAGGTGCTCGAGCGTGTTCTCTATGCAGCATTACGCACAATGAAGCAGACGAAGAGTGCATCAGATCGTTTGTCGGAAAGTGAAAGCGACGAATCCAGAGCAGCCTCGCCTTTGACCGTGGATTCTCCAGTACCGAATGGGAAAGCTGACACTTTCATTCATAGCGTGGACGGCTGCACGTGGCTTATAAACGGCATTGACTGTTGTGTCACCGTGGAAAAGACTGCAGGTGATCCGCGACACAGTCCCACGTGACAATTGGGCCTGTACATTGTTCCCGAGGATGGGGTCATCCGAGGTTCCCCACAAGCTGTGGAGTGGCAAAACAGCGGCGAGAGCTCCTCAGTATACACGAAACCCAACAACTGATTGGCTAATATGAAACATCGTTGACAGATTCATCACAGACTGGATGAACGCAAGCATATCGTGTCTGCCTGCTTATTGCGAACACTGATCCTTTCAGTCTAACCCCGTAAGTGTATATGTCAATCGATTGCCACATCAGAGCGGCATCGTCAGGTCCAACAAGCTCTCATCATGGTCATCAAGCACGATGCACCGGTCAATCTGTACGCCAGTGATCGTGTTGATGATATCGCACGCAACCAACCTACAGCCGAAAGGGATGGCCAAATGATACCAGAGGCGGACCATACTGGCTACAGAATACGAGAGAAGCCGTACGGAACGAAACGACGTCTTCGCGTTGTATTGATGGGCGCAGGCGCATCCACGCTCAACTTTCTTAAAAAGTCCGAAGAGCAGATGCAGAATGTCGACATCACCGTCTACGAGAAAAACCACGATGTTGGCGGAACATGGTTGGAGAATCGCGTAAGCTTTGTGGACTCTCGACAATAACGACGACGTGTTGCTGACCCCTGCAGTATCCTGGCTGCGCGTGTGATATTCCGAGTGTGAACTACCAGTTCAGCTGGAAAATCAAATTATGGACGCATTTCTACTCGTACTCTCCAGAAATATGGGAGTACATCAAAGGTATCTACGAGGAGAACGGTTTCATCAACAAGTACGTCAACCTCCAACACCAGGTTGAGAGGGCGGAGTGGTTAGAGAACAAAGGTGTTTGGAAGCTCAAGGTCAAGAACATCAAGACCGGCGAGGTGTTTGACGACGAAGCAGAATTCTTCATCAATGCTGGCGGAGTATTGAACAACTTCAAATGGCCTGACATTCCAGGTATCCACGACTTCAAGGGCAAGTTGATGCACTCGGCTGCATACGAGGAAGGCTTTGCACTGGAGGACAAACGTGTCGCCGTAATTGGAGCCGGAAGCAGTGGCGTGCAGATTGTGGCGAAGATCTCCAAGATTGCTTCACACATCTACCACTGGATCCGCAGCCCGATCTGGATCACGGCCGGTTTCGCGCAAACGTGGGCGGGCCAAGACGGTGCAAACTTCGCCTACACGCCGGAGCAGCTGAAGTACCTGGAAGAGAATCCAATGAAGTACATGGAGTATCGAAAGCAGATCGAGAATGAGCTCAATCAGCGGTTTAAGTTCATAATCAAAGGTTCCCAAGAATCGAGAGAAGCGCGAGAATTCAGCTACAAGCAGATGGAGCGGCATCTCGGAGGCGATCCGAGGCTGGTAGACAAAATCATACCCAAGAACTTTAACCCTGGGTGCCGTCGACCCACGCCAGCCCCAGGGTACTTGCAGGCCCTGGTATCTCCGAACGCCACCATCTTCACCGACCCCATTGGTCACATCACGGAGAAGGGGTTTGTCGACCATGAGGGCAAACAGCATGAATGTGACGTTATCATCTGCGCCACGGGCTTCGACACCTCATGGCGTCCACGGTTCCCCCTGATCAACGGCGATGGTGTCGACCTACGCGAGTTTTGGGAGAAGGAGGTCGTCTCCTATCTCTCCATCGGCGTGCCCACCTTCCCGAACCACTTCTCTTTCTGCGGCCCTTACGGTCCCTTAGGTCACGGCTCCTTCATGCCGCTGATCGAGCGCTGGACGCAGTACATGTTCGACGTCATCGGCAAAGCGCAGGAAGAGAACATCAAGGCCTTTACGCCTCGGCTCGACGTTTCGCAGCAGTTCCGGCAGCACGCGGATCTCTTCCTGCAACGCACAGCGTGGACGTCTTCGTGCCGGTCTTGGTTCAAGCAAGGCAAGACGGACGGACAAGCCGCGATCTACCCGGGCTCACGGCTGCATTTCCTGCATCTTTTGGAGAGACCCAGGTACGAGGACTTTGAGATTCGATATTGGGATCAGAATCGATTCGCGTTTCTGGGCAACGGGTTCGACACGAGAGAGTTCGATGGAAGGGATATCACGCATTATCTGGGCAATTTGGACGATGAAGGGAGAGATGTCCAACCCCAATACGACGAGGACTTGATCAATAAGCTGGCTGGGTGGTCGGTCGGACTGTAGCGGATCGCTATGATTCTGATCTCCCGACTCTATCTGACTGTACTGGAACAAAGTCGATAGATCGATGCGCATCGCCAAACCGCTCTGTATCTTACATAGGTATGTACCATACCAACATGTCTGCGAACAACCCTTTCGTCCTGCACCTTTGCCCCCGTAGGTTGGCCGAGGGCCGTCGTCATGTCTATTTCCGCATTTACCGCCTCGGTATATCCGCAACCGAACCGTATCGAATGTTCACCCAGGGCGCGATCGGCCGACTCTGTCTGTCTCCGTACAACCCAAACAATCGTTCCATCTCACTCCATTTGATCGTGAGTCTTGCTCTTGTGTAAATCTTGGGTCATCATCTATATCCGTACTCCCACCATGTCGAAGCTCTCGGAGCCGCTGAAAGCGTTCATCAACGCCGCGCACGCTCGCCCGAACACCACGACCGCGCCGAAGCACATCCGATCCGTATACGAGAAAGTGGCATCGAATGCGGGCTCGAAACATGTTGGCCTGCCGGCGTGGCTGAGCGCATCTGTACAACAGCTCTTCTCATTATAACGCGGTGCAATTTTCTGACTGTGTGACAGACGGCAGTGACTTTCACGCTCAACTCGCCTCATTCCCTCCTCCAACTACACGATGTCGCCTCATCTTCTCCCCAGAACCAGGCTTCAAACAAGCCAGTATGGGCGGCCGAGATGATCCGGGAAGTCGGGCTCAAGTGCATTGGACTCAACGGCGTAAGTGAACGCGCCCAGAGCATCTCACTCACAGTAGCATGTCATTGCGGCTAAGAACACACCTCCAACAGGTCCCACGAACCATCAACACCCTGGGCGAATTCTTCAACAACCTGCCGAAAGACGTCCAAGACGAGCTGAAGAAGCGTCAGCCTCGACGGTCAGTCGAGCCGATCCCACCTGGGATAGATGAACCACACTGACTAGGCCCCATTCAGATCCTTATCCCAAAGCAACATCGACTCCGTCGTCCAACGCGGCAACACCCTCTGGGACAGCATCTACCGCCCCTTCAGCGACAAACTGACGGCCAAGCTCGGCCAATCGCACCCGGACCTACCCGTCTTCATCGTCCAAGGCGAATACGGCTGCCTCTTCTCCGACCCGCAGTCACCGTCGCAGCAGGACGCCAACGTGCCGAACGTCGGGCGGGTGCTGATGTCCGTCGTGGCGGTGGCGACCTTGCGCGCGCAGACGGGCGTGGGGCCCCAGGTCGTGAGCCACGTATTCGGGTTGCGGAAGGCTTTCGAGGACGGGACGGCGGATGCGGAGGAGGAGGTCGAGGGTGGCAAGTGGCTCGCGAGCAACGAGGGCAGCATGTGGTTGCTCGAGCAGACGGACCGCATGGTCGAGGCGATTGGTGGGGGAGATGGGAGCACGTTTGCGCCGGGCTATCAGGCGCCTCCTAAGGCGAAGTTGTAGATACATACAGTACATTCACCAAGCGCATCATTCCAGTGTACCCAAGTAGATTATGACAATGTATCTACACAGTTCTCTCGCCTTCGGATTCTCCCAGCAGGCTCTCGCGTCCTACTCCATCCGGCCGAGGTTTGCCGAGATCTCGAACTGGGCGCCAGTCTTCTGCTTCACCTCCTCGACCTCAACACCAGGTGCCAACTCAATAAGGGTCAAGAAACCCTTGACCCTGTCAACAGTGAATACGCACTACGGATGGTTAGCGAGATGCAACTGTGCAAGGGATACGCTACATGGGACTTACGAGATCGGTGATGATGGTGCTGACGCAACGAGCGCCGGTCAAAGGCAAAGTGCAGTGCTGTACGATCTTGGGTCTGCCGTTTTTGTCCACATGGTCCGTGAGAACCACGATTTTCGTCTCATCCGGGTTGGAGACAAGATCCATGGCACCACCCATACCCTTGAATACTTTGCCGGGGATCATGTAGTTGGCCAGGTCGCCGTTGGCGCCTACCTGCAGCGCACCCAGCATGGACACATCGACGTGACCGCCGCGGATCATGCCGAACGATTCGCTGCTGTCGAAGGTGCTCGCGCCCGGGACTAGGGTGACGGTCTCCTTGCCGGCGTTGATGATGTCTGCGTCGAGTTCCTCCTCGGTCGGGTAAGGACCCATACCCAGGATCCCGTTCTCGGACTGGATCCAGACCTTGGAGTCCGGCGGCAGGAATGACGGGGCGAGGGTGGGCATGCCGACACCGAGGTTGACGTAGAATCCAGGCTTGAGTTCCTTCGCGGCGCGCTTGGCGATGCGGTTCCGTCGCACGAGCGCATCGTTCCCGCTGGCTTGCGATTCCGGGTCCTCGTTCGAACGCAAGGTTTTGACTTCAATCACCTTGTCTACAGTAGCCTTTACGATACGGTCGATGAAAATGCCAGGTAAGTCGATATCGTCCGGTTTCAAGGTGCCCGTCGGGACGATGTTTTCGGCCTCGACGATCGCTACCTTGGCGGCCTTGGCCATGAGCGGGGCGAATGACTTGGTGGTGTATCGGAACTTGACATTGCCGTCTTCGTCAACCGTGTGGGCGCGCAGAACCGCGACATCACCCTTGATGGCGGTCTCCATGTTGTAGACACGACCATCGAAGATACGTGTCTCGCGTGCTTTGCCAGCTTCAATGACAGTGGATCCCTTTAGCTTGACCGGGATCTGTCCAGATTGGATAAAGGTGTTCACGCCGGTAGGAGTGAAGAATGCCTGCAGTGTGAGAACAGGATTGTTAGATGAAACTCATATGATCAATCACAGATTCAACCACTGTTGCACACTCACCGGGATACCAGCGCCACCGCATCGAATCTTCTCTGCGAGCGTACCCTGCGGTGTGAGTTCAATGCCAATCTCGCCGTTGAGATACTTCTTCTCCAGCGCCTTGTTGTTGCCGAGAAAGCTGCAAATCGCCCGGCTGACCTGACCGGAAGCGATGAGAGGCGAGAGGCCGCCGCCCACAGCCGTGCCGGCATTGTTCGAGACTGCAGTGAGGGAGTGGAGGCTCTCGGGACCACGACGATGCATGGCACTGATGAGGGTTTCCGCTGTACCGCACAGGCCGAATCCCGCGCTCAACACGATCGATCCGGACTGAATGTCCGCCACGGCTTCATCGACCGAGTCGAAGACTTTCCGCTGCCCTCGGACCTTGGTCGGCGCGCCACCAGGTGCTTGTCGAAAGGAGACGTTGCTCGTGCGAAAGGTCCGGAACTGAGCAAAGGATTGCTTTGCCTGCCATGTTGCCCGAGATGGCCGTACCGTCGTTATCTGCACCCGAGGCGCCCCAGCAAGCTTGGGGATGACAGATGCGGCGAACTCCATAGCCGAAGACTAAAGCGAATGTCCGACACGAGGATGTGGTGGTGAAGGCTCAGCACATGTTCTGCTAATATACAATAATGCACGCAGAGAACAAAGGTATTTGGGGTCTGTACAGTTTGAATGATGTTTACTAAGGAATCGGATGGCGTCGTTCGGCAACGACATCGGCGGCTAACGGATCAAGGATCTGGCGGATTTCGGCAATGGAGAAGCGGCAGTTCCAACTCCGCCCAGACATCTTCTTCATCATCAATCTTCACCCTGCACCACGCAAACGGCGAACAGATATTTCATCACATGACCCATCCCACATTTCCGTTTGTGAGTGATGTCTGATCCATCCCGCGTCACGTGCTATTGGACGAAGCGACGAGTGAGGCTGAGCGTCGACTGGCCAATGGCAAGACGGTTGTTGCCTGGGCTAGCAACAAGCGCGACCTTTTGGCGATGCTCTCCGTACTACATGTATGTACCGATGTAGGTAGGTATATATATCTCGCCTGACACCACCACCTCTCCATTCTTCCTGCATCATCACTCAACCCAATATTCATATCCTCTTTGCCATCATCACCAATGGCTACAAACACTGCACCGTCCTCAAACTCGCTTCCAGCCAATCGAAAGCGAGCAGTGACCTCTTATGCTGAGGACGATGACGACTTGGACCGTATGCTGGATGTAGACGCCGACCCTATCACGGCCCACGAAGACAACGTGGAGGATCTCGACATGGACTACGGTTCACGCAAGGTATGTCGGACCGCGGGATCGTTCAGAGATCTTGATCTCTGACGAGTGTGCAGAAGCCTCTCAAGAAGCGAAAGAATATGTCAAAGCAAGGAGCAACGACGGCAGTGGCGAAGTCAAAGAGACCCGGCAAACCATTTCCATTCCTGGCTCTGCCCCCAGAGCTTCGTGACTACATCTATGAGTTGGCCCTGACCGACTCGAATGGTGTCATGCTCGTGCCACGGACCAAGTCGTATCGTCGCATCGTCACCCGCGGCCCGATCAGTGGTGGTTACAATCGCGGCGGGTATCGCTACAAACACCTCGCGGTTGACAATCAAGAATCTCAAGCGAACCAGGCGACCGCTGTGCATAACGGGTTCGCCCCAGCCCTGTTGGCAGTCAGCAAGCAGATCCACTCCGAGGCCGTGGGCTACCTGTACAAGCAGTCCATCATCCTCAGTGACACGATGGCACTGCACAACTTCATCGCTGCGATCGGGAGCAAGCGTCCGCTCGTTACCAACCTGACGATCAAAGAATGGGGCCACGGACGTGGGGCGCACAAAGCTATGAACTTCAGCGCCCTCACACTGTTGGCTGAATGCACTAACCTGCAAACCTTGACGTTGGACTGTCATGTCCTCGATGCGCGCACAGGGAAATATCTCGCTCGGCAGATCTTCCGGGATGGATTCCGTTTCTTCGAAGCGTTTGGGACTGCTCATGGCAGGAAAGATGCAGCGTTGGACATCCTGAAGCTGAGCGACGAATGTATCGGCCACCACGGATACGTGAACTCAATCGAACGCGACCAGCTCGAGGCGGATGTCTATGCGGAATTTCGGAAGTTGCTTGGCTGCAATGAGAGGGAACTGTAGACGTTATGATAGCGTAAAAGGGTGTGTTGGTTTTGTCTATAGTATGGTGAAGGGTGGCAAAGGTGCTAGTGCGAGTTTGGATGTATACAGCTTCCACGGATCAACATTCTATTTAACTGCGTACCCTTGACCACTCACGACATCCGTATGAACAGGATTCGCCACATCGGTAGCTACCAAGGACCATATAACATGATGCTCGGTCTTGCACGCTCGGAAGCGTGAACTTTCCTCCCATTGCTGGTTCTCAACTTTTCATCTGAACTTTCCCATATAGAACCACGACATTGAAGCCAAGGGAGATAGGCATCGCGGACTACCATAAACATCCACTACACCCCATAGCCCCGGCCAGTCCCAGAAAATCACACAACAAACATGACACGCCTGCGCATCGCCGCCCTAGGAAGCTCCTTCGCCGCCGGCCCTAGCATCGAACCACTCGACAACCTTCCAGCGCAGCGCTCCGAGCGCAACTACGCGCACCAAGTAGCCAGCCGACTCAACGCCGACCTCACCGACCTCTCCGTCTCCGGCGCCACTCTCCTCAACATCCTGCACGAACCGCACACGGTGCGGACGGGCGAGCTCTTCCCGCCACAACTGGGGTCCCTGCCCCCGGACACGAACATCGTCACGCTCACGGCCGGCGGCAACGACCTGGGCTACAGTGCCGGCATGATCTACGACTCGGTCATGGCGGACCCGGACGAGGAGATGCGGGATGTGGTGGAAGGGCTTCTGCAACCGCCTGCGTCGACCACGACGGTGGTAGATGACGCACGGCAGCTGACGGAGAGGTTCGTCGCGGTCATCGACGGAATCACAGCCGTCGCGCCCAAGGCGAAGATCTATCTGGTCGAGTATCTGGCTGTCTTTGGCCCGGCTTCGCGAACGGGGGCCGGGACTCCTTTGGCTCAGGAGGCGATTGGGAGGTATCGCGAGCAGGCGCGACGGTTGGCGCAGGCTTATCGAGACGCGGCTCGCGCGAGGCCCGGGGTGGAGTGCGTGACGGTGGCGGAGGAGAGCGAGGGCCACTGTGTGGGTTCGCAGAGCCCGTGGGTGACGGGTTTCAGTATGGAGATGCTTGTCGAAGGCCCGGTTCCTTATCATCCTAACCTCGCTGGACATGAGGCCGTGGCGGAATTATTACTTCGGCGGATGCAGGACGATATTGGGGCGACGAAGTGATGAGACGAGCATCAGCGGCCACTCGATGGACTCTATACTTCCATAAGGAGCATGCAGCATGAAGTCTGGCACCATCCGTTGTCTTCGCCACCGGCATTGTTTTGTCATAAGACTTGCCATGGCGATCGAATTCAGGCCCGACCGAAGCAGTGATGAAGGTTTTGGCACGATATGTGAAAGCGAACACGACGGGAGGAAGGTTGCCTTACCACCACATCCCATGATGTGAAGCCCGGGTCACCGATCCATCTTGGCTGTCTGAGTACAACGATATATGCTCTCACCGTGTCCGACTCGTGAAGGCGATCGTCTCCCACGACCTTCTACGTAGGTCCGCCTCCGTACCGTCTTCACACTCTAGTCACGAACGGCTCGTGTCGATCAATACGGGCCTAGTCTCGGTCTTTGTATACCTCGTGGTATGACCGTTGCGCAGGTCACGACGACCGCTTCTCGGATTGAGGGAATAGCATGCAAGCCCGCGAGTGCTTTCAGGGTATATTGGATCTATCATGCCATCGGAACAGCTCCTTGCACAATCGAGAACAACCGATGCTCGCTAAACGCTCACAGGGGGCCGGTTCGAGCGAACGACCGGCCGGCCGGCACGTCGAGCAACACACATCGACCACATAACCTCACTTCCTTCCCCCGCTTGCAGGCATCGGACTCACGCTCCCCTCCCTTTTTTCCCGCTCCCGTGCCAGCTGCTCGTCACTAAGACAGCCAATCCGGTTCAGAATCTCCTTGTGCTCGCCCAAATTCAGACCGGAGCTGATCCCCTTCGCCTTCCGCCTGGACTGCCCGTTCGAGCCCTTGCGTTTCGGCTGGTACGAGCGTAGCGTCTCCTCGCTCGTGGACTCGACCTCGATGAAGCGCTGGCGTTGCGGCTTCTCTGGTTCGGGCATGCCGCGGAGGGGTGCGGATGGCTGGGCGGGGAGATCGCCGTCGGCGTCCACCAGCGCTTGTTCCTCGTCCGCGTCGCCTTCGTCGTCGTCGGAGCGGCTATCGTCTGCGCCTTCGCCGCGGATGACGCGCATGACGACGCGGCAGATCATGACGAACCACGCGATGGTGATGCATTGAAGCGCCAACAGCAGGCCGAGGAACAGATACCGGATCTCGGGATTGAAACTGACGGTCTCTGCGTTGGGATGTAGGATTGGCTGGAAGAGGTTGTCGACGATGTTGTTCCCGCCGTTGTCGGAGAGCTTAGCTCCCGTCCGCGTAGAGTAAAGCCCATAGGGCATCGTGGCTGAGTTTACGTGGGCGTAGATACTCCAGCAGATGGCGAGGTATGCCACATGGCGGGCGCCGAACCAGAAGATGACGAACAGTGCGAAGGCGGCATCGCACGCCGCCTGCAGGCTTAAGTAACGCAATATCTTGGCCAATGGAAATATGAAATCGACAATGTCCATGCAGACCAGCACAGCGTTACCCACCCGCCACTGACGGTAGGGATAGCTGCCTGACAATAGACTGACGGTGATGAAGTGGTGCGTCAGCATCTGCCAGTGGTCTTTCCGCCGCTCTTCGATATGGATGACGACGATTTGCTGAATCCAAAAGGCCAGCTGGCTGAGGTAGTAGAGCTTCATACTTGCTCCGACCAGCAGGCGAGGGTAGTCGGTCCACAACGAGATGAGAAGGTCCTCAATATTCCTCGTGGACGAAGGCGTGTTGTTAATGAAAAGTAACAGACCCCAGGTCCAGTAGATCGCGTAGTAGACCATCATGTACGATTGCTCCGCGAACCGCACACGTCCTTTTTGTCGCGAGATGCCGAACCAGCTGGCGAGAGGCATGAGTAGGTAGTCGAGGGAGAAGGCGCGCAGGGCGGTGAAGAAGACGACGAAGCTCGGCACCAGATAGAGATCGCGCGGGCCCTGATTGTACATGCCCTTCTGCGCACTGGACGGGTAACTCAGGCGGAAGAACGCACTCATGCGGTCCCGCAAGCTGGGAAAGAAGAGCCAGGAGAGTGCCACGAACAGCATGATGTTGACGCTGAGGCCCAGCTGGTGCTCCATGATGCCTCGGCGGAGCATGGCCCCCAGACTGTCCTGCTTCTCTTTTGGTGCTCTCCGCTTGCCGGGGCTGGCGTGGTGAGGTTGTCCGTTGACGGTCGAGAGGTCATCACTCGAGGAGTCCTGGTATGTACGTGGCGGTGGAGTGTACGGTTGGCGCACCTGCGGCGGTTCGAGGCATTCCGGCTTCTCCATCCTAATGTTGGTCGCCACACCTCCCCTCGTTATCCTCGCCGTTCTTCTTCGTGGTATTGCCCAAATGCGGCCCAATGGCTCTCCCTCCCTCACCGCTCCGACCTTGTCGTCTCGACGTTTGCTTATCTTATCTTAGCACGTGAACGAGCGTATCAACAAGCAGTCAACGGCAGCATGACAACACACAACTGAACGAGCAAGGAGAAACGGCACCGACCAACAAACGAAAGGCCAAATGTCTCTTCAAAGGTTCACTACACGCTCTCGCAAGGTCGGGGAAGACGAATTGAGCTTGGCAGCGTTGACCTCAGGGTCCGTCGAACTTATTTACATGTACATAATGAAACGCGGGAAAAACGGGCAGATCATCCGGGGCGGGTTCGCGGAGCCTGGGCTAGGAAGGTGTGGCGAGGCTGCTACTATGGGTACAAACGAATGACAGGGAACGTAAAGGTGCAGATACATGTCAATGCTCTAGCGGTGGAGTCAGGTTGTAACGGCGATTTGGAAGATATATGCCAGAGACTATCTTTGAGGACTCTCACCCGTCAATGCCCTTTGCTAGGTGTACTAGACGCACTCCCACCACCACCCCCTTTCTTCATCAGACTGTGGAAATACTCCTCAAGCTTGTCCACCGGCAGATCGCCTTTCCCTGTCGACGACGCCTGCGAAAGCGGAGAGGTCAAACTCGTCTCCCTCTCCTCCCTCCGTGGTGGTCTTGGGGTCGACGTCCTCGGCGTAGCGCTCGTCGTAGGACTACTTTCTCCAGCCTGTGTTCCCGACCCGGTACCGTCTCGCTGCTTCAGACGCTCAATTGCCGCCTCAGCTGTAGCGGCGCTGTAGGACACACCACCAACGTTGAAGCTCACGTCGCCCAAAGCGTTTAATGCGCCCGTTTGCTCGCCGGTGGGCATACCGATGACCCTGCCGCTCGCGGCAAAAGCGGTGGAGCTTACGCCGCCGTCTCCAGCTCGGGGGTTTCTGCTCTTATCGGCTTCCGTTGCATCAAGTTCCTGTACGTGTGCGCGCATCTCTGCCAGGAATGCTTGGTCCGGTGTCGTAGTGACTTCGATCATGGGCGGTTTGGGAGCTCTATGGGCGTTAGGGTCGAGAATGACGGACTCGTAGTCGTGGAGGGCGCTGTGTGGGGACTGTGGATTTGGGTTGGAAACTGGCTGCGTGACCACTTCTGTTTCGGGGCCGGCATCGAATGTTGCGTAGACGGCTTGCTCTTCTTGTTGTTCCGCGCCGCTTGTGGTGCGCTGTTCAGTCTCGTCCGCTGCTGGACTGTGCTGCTCAATTTCGGCCGCTTGAGGCGGCAGCGCCCCTTGTGCTGGCCGTGAAGGCTGGGAAGGAACGTTGAGATCTGAGGTCCACGCTTCCAGCACGGCTTCCGGTGAAAAGGTTTCCGACAGCAAACGTATCTTACCCACGCTGTCCCACCCTCTGGGTACGACTATCGCCATGCGGTCCACCACGTTATGCTTGGGCGCTAGATCCTCGCGCTTGGTCGAGCTGCCGGTAGCGCTCTTGCCAGGCGCGGGAGACAGCGCGGTAATGTCCAAGTCGAGTGACTTGAACAGCACCTTCTGCACATCCGACAACGGCGAGCCAGATTGCTGCGGCGGTGGGTTGCTAGGCGTGTACACGAGCGCCGCCGATACAGAGAGCAGGCATGTACGCAGACACTGCGAGATGTAGTCGAAGGTGTCTTCCTTATATCCCTCTCGTTCCAGACTTTCTTGCGCTTCCACATCTTGGACAACCACATTCAGCGAGATATGATGATCCTTGAGCACGTCGAGTGGGTCGTCTGTAGGTGCATCGGATGGTAGAAGAGAGCGAGCGAGCAGTTGCAACCATCGTCTCAGCAGAGCCAGAAACCGCCACGGCTCTTTCCACGAAAGGAGTAGACAGACCGCCGGCCTCCTGTCTTCTTCACCACCGATCGTTGAAACCCCGTCTTCAAAGCCTTCCCCATCCTCCGCGTCCTCTGCGACATCTATGCCTCTCTTGCCCCTCACCAACAACCTCCTCAGTGTTGCCTCATACACCTCTTCCGGTTCAGGCAGAGTATGTATCTCCAATCTCCCAACCTCCTCAGCTTCGGCGCCCAACACCCCAACCCCTTGCTGTGGCGCCAAATACAGCGTCACATGCCCATACCCATACGCAAGCCGGTTCCTGAGCTTGACCTCCCCTTTCTGCCTCTGTGGCCGCTGATCGCGGTTTCGGCTCGGCGGCGCAGCAGGCGGTGGACGGGCAAGGTTATGCCGCACAAAGGCGAGTTGGTCGTCTGGAGAGCCGCCGCAGAGAATCAAAGAGCGGTGTTGGACAGTGGAAGTGCGGCTGCGGGCTTGTGCTTCGCGAGTTTGGCGGAGCAGGGAAGTCCAAATGTCGGCGCGCGGAGCGTCCTTTCTGCGTTTCACAGGTCGAGGCTCATCGCGCGTGCCTTTAGCAATGGTAGAAGTGGAGGCACGTGGTGTGCGAGCGAAGGCTGCAGCCATTGTTGGGATTGAGTGGTGCTGGCTGTGAGGGAACGCGTAGGAGAGCCTGCTAAGGGAGACGCGCCGGGATAGCTTCCGTTATCTCAGCAAGTCAGGAGATTTCATCTGGTGTTATGCAGGTGTGTCTATATAGCAGCAAGTTGCAGAATAGCTAAACTTTGGACCTTTGATGGTACTTACTATAGCAAACTTTCCAACGTTTTCTTAAACTACCAAATTCAAATAGTACTGTAGAAAACAGTAAAAAATTTATTAGCAAACCTAGGTCTATTATTCATTAGGTAGTATATAGACTATGATAATATCGCTGATCAGTTGATGTATTTAGCTAAGTCACTAATCTACAGTACATGTATGTACAGAATGCTAAAAGTTTGAGGAAGCATAGAGCGGTGCTCTTTGAGTGTATACTGTAACCATTATCGCGATGCTACTACCCTCTACTCGAGCGCCCTATAGACCCATCTGACTCATCTACTCTGACCACCGAGATAACATTTCCACTCCGCCTTCACCTCCGAGCAGCATCGCTTGGCATGCCTTTAACCTGTCTTTCTACATCCAGGCACAGTACAGACTCTCCCAGCACGCACGCACGCACGCACACATACGCACGTACACGCGACTGCACGCAATGGTCCTTCGCCTCCGCCTCTCACGCGTCTCGACGCCCGGTGGCGCCAAACGTCACCTCCCGCGGTACAACATCGTGCTGGCACACGACCGCACCGCCCGCGACGCGAAACCGCTCGAGGTGCTCGGCACCTACGACCCCATCCCGCAAATACCTGTCGGCGCACCGGACGGAGCACGAAAGCAAAAAGATATCAAGGTCGACGTCAGTCGGGCGAAATACTGGCTCGGTGTCGGCGCGCAGCCGAGTAATACGGTGTGGAGGTTGCTGAGTATGGTATGTCAGGTTTTCCTAGAGATGCCGTTGTAGATTTTCCGAAGTGATTAGGTGGTGTGGCTAATTCAGATGTCGTGCAGATCGGTCTTCTAGAGCCCAGATATCTGCCCACAGGCCCACAAACCGACCGGGCTCTGAAAGCCGTACGATTCCCTACACATCTGGCTAAAGAATCACCACTATCATCATCCGAGAAGAGTGATGGGTCTGTGACTCGAGCTATCCGAGATAGCAGCAAGTCGAGGACACCCAGAGGCGCACGAACGACTAGCCCGCGAAATCCGAACGAAGCATGATTCGACCTCAACATCACTGAAAAGAGTCGCGGGAGACCGCGATGCGTCCGGAGTGCATCCTCCATTTCTGTGAGCGAGCACGCTTGCACCCACGCGCGACTTCGTGTGCGAACGACGAGCCGCTTGTCAGCGTATGTCTCGGTTGATAAGGCCCTTCCCGTCACCCCTGTCACTTCCCGAATGGTTGGGTGCGCAAAACAGTGGATCTCGGGCGTGTGTGAGACTCGGAGTTCGTCTGCGCGCATGACACGGTCGTATCCGAGCCATGAAATCGTCTTCGTAGCAGGACCATGTGCCGAGATGGATGCTGCGTTGCAGAATCACGCAGCCTTCGGGCTACATATTGAGCCGGTAAGACAGCAGAATGCATTTGGGTCTGCTTCGCCCGGCCGGGATACATAGGAGGTTGGTGCCAGAGCGCGCATCCGCGAGGACGTTCGCGCTTCAAGGCGCTTTATGCACCGTTTACGGCGATGGTCGTCGGTCTACCAAGCGAGACTTATGTGTAGAATAGATGTGAAATTCCGAACGAGAAGCCTACAGCCCCATATTACGTCCCAGATGCCACTACATATAACTACGGGTATAGTCTTAGAGAAGCCTTCTCGCCATTCCCGCCCTCCCTTTGCGCTCCACAATGGTATACACTGGAAAGGCGAACAAGGGATACAAAAGAAAAGAAAAGTCCTTAAACCCCCCGCCTTCCCGGCTCTCAGAGTTATGTCGGGTTCACTGCAACCCTGTCAAGACACCGTCAAGAGTCCTAATTTAAGCCCCGGCCTCCGTCTCATCATCCTCCCCAATCATGGGCTGCTGGCTCGGCGTCTGATCCCTCACCATCCGGCTCTCCAGCTCCTTCAACTGGCTCTCCCGCGCCAGCAACTCCTGCCTCTTCTCGTTGATCTCCCGCTGCACCTTGACCTCGATTTCACGCAACTTCTCCTCCTCACGCCGGAGCTGCTCTTCCTTGAGCCGCACGCTCTGCGACGCCAGGCTCTGCGGGTCCAGGCTGTCGGCCTCCGGCCCTGCGCCGGACGACGGGTCCGAGGCGACGGACTTGGACAGCTTCTCGGTACGGTAGTTCTCGTACAAGAAGTCGTGCGTGATCTCCTTCAGGTCGGCCAGATGGCTGTGTAGCAGAGCGGAGCGGATGGCGAGGAAGTCCGAGTGGCGCGGGTTGTCCACCTCGACGATGCCCCAAGGGTACTGTCTCGCGCGAATGCGGCGGCCGTCCATCTCGAGGACTTCCTCGGAGCCGACGATGGCGAAGGGCATGAGCCCGCGGAGCTCGGCGTTCTCTTCGACCGTGTCTTCGTCGTCTTCCTCGATGTCGTAGGGGAAGTTGTAGACCGGGATGCGGTAGTGCTCGATGTCCTCCATGATGAGCTTCTTGCTCTCGGCAAGCTCAAGGGGCGTCAGGGAGTCGGCTTTGCCGATGACGGGGATGACGTTGACGCGAGGCGACAAACGACGCATCAACTCGATGTCGAGCTCGCGGAGACCGTGGCCTGCAGCGCGCCATGAGTACGCGCTGATAGACACAATTTAGAAACGGAGACTTCACACTCACCTGTCGGCTGCACAAAGTACAGCAATACGTGAACGCGATTGTCCCTGAAGCGAGGGTTACGCTTGATCCTGCTCTCCTCCGCCAGAATGTCATCATATTGACGTTCCAAGTAGGTGCTGATCTCGCCAAAGCTGTCTTCGTTGTCGATGCTGTCGCCGAAGCCCGGGGTGTCGACGATGGTCAGCGAAACACGTGTGCCTTCCTCGTCGAGCTCGAGCTCCACGGTGATGGGCTTGATGCGTACGCCTTCCTCCTCATGCGCGATGGACGGGTCGTCGCTATCCTTGCCCGGGAGGACGGTACGGCCGCAGAGAGTGTTGACAAACGTGGTGCGGCCAGTACCTGATGCGCCGCAGACCATCAGGCAGAATTGAATACCTTTCTTGACGTTCTTCTTGCGGCGTAGCCTGATGGGGTTCATGCTGTTGGATGACATGGTGGTATGAGGTAACGAGGGGTGAAGGTGGTGAGGTGCCTGCCGGTGCCGGTGTCAGTCTGGATATCGAGACCGTATATGTACACAATGCCCTCGCGTACTACACGCAGCTTGAACAGCCCTTGGACAGTGAAAATATGCAGACGTCGGCTCCCAATGCGCGCCGCAACGCGCGCAGTTCTGCCGAAATCTTGAGGCCAGACAACTCACCTAGCTGTCCTGTGCGCCTCACTGGCTGTAGCAAGCGCTGACGTTCGCTGCCCGGTGTCTGCCCCAACGTTGAGCTTTTCCTTCCAAGCGAGGCGTGGTGTGGCAAGGCGTGGCGTGAAAGGTCGCGAGTGGGCAGAGGTGAGATAGGTCTGCCTTTGACTGCCTCGTATGTACAGGTCCGGACTGTTCGTGGTAGCGTTTCTTGTGGCCGGGAAACCGCGAAAGGCCGCAAAGGGGGATGCCACATAACCAACCTTGAATATTACATGTTAACTTATTGAAGTTACATAATTAACGCGACAGGGTTTCGGCGGGCGCCAGTACCGGCTGCTGCCGTGAGACCGCACATCATGTGACAGCGAACCCATGATGACCTATGTACTAGGTAGCATACCTACATACATACAGGCATCTCTCCTAAACATCACCTGAAGTCGCGCGTTGCGTACACCCCTCGAGGACCGTTCACCACCTACTGTATGCTTGCCGAGTATGGCAGTCAGCAGCAGTGAGGGAGCCGATGGAGCTTGAACCAACTTTGGCCAACAACCAACATCCCTAGACCTGTTACCTGATAGTTCGGCACGGTTCCGTGACCATGAACGCCAGGCAGGCTATCCAGCCGTCTAACCAGCCGGCCGTCTTGTCAGTCTCCTTCTCCTCAAGCAGCAACCGCTTCGTTGCTGGTCTATCGGAGGGGTTTCGCTGTTTTCGAACCGACAACTGCCTTACGACAAATCGTTCGTCGTTGCCCAGTGACGGCGGTGCAGCGATTGTGGAAGCTTTGGATGACCGCTACCTAGCCTACGTGGGAGGTGGACGAGCGCCTGCTGGCAGTCCCAACGTGGTGGTGTTCTGGGATGCACTGCTGGGCAAAGAGGTCTCGCGATTTGACTTCTACGAGCCTGTCGTAGGCGTCAGGTTGGGTACCAGATGGATGGTCGTTGTACTGAAGGAGAGAGCGGTGGTCTTCGAGTATCAGCACTTATGGACTCAGGCTTTACCGACACCGCCACCTGATGTCACGGCAGGCCTGGGAAACAATCCTGACGGCGGGGAGTACGAAGAAGTACTCAGAGGCCCCAATGTTGTCAAGGCCATCTATCCAACATCTCTCAATACGCATGCTCTCGCTTGCATCAAAGATTCCATGCTGGCTCTGCCCGCTCAGAGCACTGGCCAGGTTCAACTCGTGCCCCTCGAAGGCGGGTCCAAACGAGTCCTTCGCGCCCACAACTCCGATCTCCGCTGCCTGGCTCTTTCATCTGACGGGTCTCTTCTCGCCTCCTCCAGTGTGCAAGGTACTTTGATCCGCGTCTTCAATCTCAAGACGCTGGACCAGATAGCCGAGTTCAGACGCGGGATGGACCACGCCATTGTCTACGGGCTCGCCTTCTCCCCGGGTAACAGATGGCTGGCTTCCACGTCTGACAAAGGGACGCTGCACATCTTTGACCTCCGGCCAGCAGATTCCGCCGGCCCCACCCGCGAGCATGAGGCCAAGGACCGAACTCAGCCCCGCAAGAGCCAGAACTACGCAACACATCGTCTCTCCGGCACCAGCGCACTGGACAAAGACTCCCTATCCGCTTTCTCGGGCCGCTCATCGCCCACTTCGGCCGGCACCGCGACGGCTACAGGTTACCAAGGCTCTGTGCAAGAATACTACGGTCTCCGCCCTCCTCCCACATCCGCCTCCCCGTCCCGCCAACAGGCAGCAGTTTCGGCCATACAGGCCTTGAAAGCTAGCCCCTTTGCTCCACGCATGCTGAAGGATATCCGCAGTGTGGCCTCCGCAGCGTTCTACATCGGAAACGCCCCACCACATTGGCAAGGTGGGCCGGCGTATAGCTGGACCGTCGCGCCAAATGGGACCAGAAAGCGGGTGCGCAATCCAGTCATGCTTTTACCAAGCGAGCCTTCTGGGAAGCCGCCAAAGGGTATCGCTGCATTCGCGCCGCGGAAAGAGGGGCAGGAACGGGATGATGCTACTGGTGCGGTGCTGTGGGTCGTTGGCGGAGGCGGCGATGCGAGGTGGGAGATGTTCGAACTGCTGCCTGTGGACAATGGCGGGTGGGCACTGGTGAACCGCGGGTTCAGACGATACTTGACAAGGCAGTTTGTGGATTGAGGCGAGCGATACGAGCCCAACGAGACCAACGAGCATATCTTTACAGTCGAACGTTATCGACGACCGAAGCCGTTCCACCTAGGTCATCTCTACCTCCGGCGATCTCGCCCCTCGACCGTTCTCTACCCTTCCAAGCCCACGCCCAGCGAAAAGACAGCCATCTCAAGTGCAGCTATCGCTCCCAGCAACAAACTTCCCCGTGCTGTCCTCGCACCCACACTCGCCCGTGTTCGGATCGCGGATGCACCCGGTGCCGACACCGCCGCTCGCCCCATGGCCCTCGACCCAGAAGAACGTCCAGCAGTCCGTCTTGTCCTCCATCTGCTCCGGCGTCTCCGGCGGCGCGCACGTGTACGCCGAGCAGGTCCCGTACGGCGCGCCGTGCGACTTGTCGTACTGGTGGTCCGTGACGAAGACGGCGAAGGTCTGCGTCTCGTGCGTGCGCGTGTTGTGCGAGCACTCGGCGGCTTGGATCGCGGTGGAGACTTTGGCGGCGGAACTGGGTTTTGGTCGTGAGTTGAGGGAAGAATGAATAGATTTTGAAAACGAAGGGTGATCACCTACCAGTTGTACTTCGTCGGGCAGCGATTTTTGGAGTTCGAGAGGGCCGGGTCGAGCGTGGCGGTCGCGGAGCACGCCAGCGTGGCCGCGAGGTAGAGGATGGAGGTGAACTTCATGTTTGCCGAGTATAGGCAGATGTGAACGATGAAGCAATGAGTGAAATGAAGTGGGTGCCTGCTTAAGCAAGAAAGAAGAAAGCGAAACGGAATTATAACAGCTCGCAGTTTGCAGACATCACCTTGCGATGTTCGAGATGATATATTAGACTTCCATTCGACTATTCACATGTTGATGACTGGACTGGGATGCCTATAGTGCCTCCATCTTGAGAAATTTCCGAGGCGCAGCGTTGTTTCACCACACAACGGAGTGTGTTTGATCTGCCGGCAGCTTCCGTCGTAACCCTTATCGTTTGACATCTGAAGTTCGGGGTCCTGACTCCTGAGTATCGAAAGAGAGTCCCGTATACTGATGTAGATCAGGATGTTGGGACTTCAAGGATTGTTCCGTGTGAGCTACACATAATAACATGGAACAATCAGGCGTCTTCTGATCCACTCCCGCGATGCAACCTTCACAACCGCGAGAGCTGACACGTCGTCTCCTGTACCCATATCGATCCATCCTCTGCGTTCGCGTACCATCCGTCATCAATGAGAATCTGCTCGACTCGTTTCCACTTGGACATCTTCTCCGGCTGTTTGAGATCGAGGTCACCCAGCCGTGCTTCAATGCCGCTGTCAGACCGATTCACGAAAAGCGTACAGTCTCGCAGCGTCATTGCCTTGCAGAGCTTGAACGTGGACGCCGTGTCTGAAGCACTAAAGACTCCGCCCGGATCGAGCTCTCGTTGGTGTCGTCGGAGGGTTTGGAGTAAAGGTGGTGCACGGTCGACCAGGTAATCCTGCAGCGCAAGATCCGCGGTCACGAGCCGGGCGGCACGCTTCCTGTCCTCGACGTCCTCGCTCACGAGGTCGAGCGGACAGCACTCCTGCGCATCCGTGGCTGTACGGATCCGTCGCGAGGCTCGGTGGGCGCGTAACGCGCAAGTGCGGCAGCGCTTGGCGTTGGCTGGAGCGCTGGGTGACTGAGCGAGCCACTTCGGCTTGAGCTGGAGTGAGACGTGTCCGGGTTTGGGGGTCATGTCCGTCACCAGTAGACCGTGCCGCTCATCGGATGGCAAGGAGTCCTGAGCCCGATGCAACGGTCGAGTGATTGTTCGTAGTGCGAGGCCAAGTGCAACCGGGAGATTCTCGTCGAGGCGGACGAGCTCGGACTCGAGGAGGTGCTCAGCCGAGAAGAGGTCTTTGAAGTTTCGCCGATACGCATCGAGTATGTCGGTAGTTTGTGGAATGTGCGGTAAGTTTTTACGTAGCCTGAGCAGCTTCCCTCGAGCACCGCATGATCGATCTTCGTTCTCTGCGACTATTATCTTGAACACGAAATTTGCACCGCCTTCGTTAAGGTATTCAAGCGTACATCTTGTGGCGTCGGCGGGCGGCTCTTTGATGGCGACCTCAGGCGGGTTGCCATCGATGAAGTAGGCAGCCACGAACATCGTCAACGGGTTCCAGGTGTTTCTTTTTTCTTGGAAGGTATCGCTATGTCAGCCTCTTGCAGACCTGGTGGAGACTGATATGAAGAAGAGAAAGGATTGACTTAGAAGATTGAAAGACTCAGCTCGTGGTATCCACCGACGGAGGGACTACTGTGAACAAGGTCAACCATCATCGAGGAAGGTTCGACCTGTCACCTTCAAGCTAGATGTATGGTAGGATCGTAGCGCGGTACTAGGCACACAAATCATAAAGGTACGGTACAGTAGTTACGATGTGAGATGGGGATGCGCGAACGTGGGAAGCAAATAGTGGCACATGATGTGACATGAGAGGTTCCAGAATTCATGTCAACCTCGTTTTTCACTCCCGCCAAGCACCGGGCCCAGATCATGGACACATCGCCCCAACTTCACCACATCCTCAAAGGCATGGCCGACAGCGACCCGACTTCCTTGCCGACTCCATCAGCATGCACAGCAGGTCAGTAGTAGTCGTTTAACATACCTAACCCTCTGTCGATTGGTTGGGGGAGCCTTCAGCTAATCACGGACGCACACAAAAGACTTCTGTCTCGTGCCCATTGGCACCCCGACGGCATCAGTATCGCAAGAAGTCGCCGAAGTGCAACGGCTGCTGAAGAAGTCCGGTATCAAGTATAGTATGCACTCGGCTGGCACGACCATCGGTAAGTCTTGCGTGCGATGGTGATGGTGCAGGAACTTTCACCGCTCATCATCCGCCACACAGAGGGTTCGTGGGATGAGTGCCTCACCATCATCGGCCAGTGTCACAGTCTGCTGCACGCAAACGGTGTCGTGCGGATTCAGTCCGACATTCGAGTCGGCAGCCGGACGGACAAGAAGCAGGGGTTTGAAGACAAGGTCGCGGCCGTGGAGAAACTGTTGGCGAACGACGCGCAATAATAAGCTGCTTCAAGCGTCGTGTGAGGCCCCTACTACCAGTCATGAATCCGAGTACATCCTGCATGCGTTCCCCAAGACGAGCAAGCCAGTTCGCTTGCTGTGAGCGTTCAAAGAATTGTGGCGGAGCAACATGTACTTCCGAACGACGGCGGCGCATCCGATTTAGGACATTTACCTGTCGACGAGGTTATCCTTCGAGCTACACGTCTTCACGGCATCGCGACAAGTTCGTCAAGGCGATTGGGACACCACTGGCGAAAGCAAAGGAACGAGCACAGCTTGATTTTTAGTAGGCAATAGTGACCCCTTTCTAGGACTGGAATGCTGCTTCTAGAACTTGAAGAGTGATACATGAAATCTTGATACAAATAGCATTCCTTCATCGAGTCGACCCTGACAATAGGAATCTGCGCCATCGCCGAAGGTATCGTGCAGTCCGTATCCTGTCATCAGTCGCAATTGCACCATAACGCCGCGCTTTTCCTGACTTTCTTAGATCAAACCCAATGGCGCCCTGCTGTACAGACAGACAATCACGATACATAAGCGGGCGGCGCCTCGCTGGAACCATCCGCCCTGAAGTTCTCCTCCCGCGCAGGACTGGAACTCCAAGCCGCCTGTTTTCCTTTCTCTTCCGCCACTCTCCTCGCGATTTCGGTCGCCATCTTCACCATCCAGGCCTGCTCTAGGATGCCGCCCTGGGATGTCTCATAAAAGGGCGGGACCAGATTCCGCGAGCTCGTGTCGGAAGACGATAGTGGGAGGTCGGCTTGCCGCCGATCTGGCATGGTCTGCATGCGCGGTAGCTCTTTCCGCCGTGGACGTCTTCGTTCCACTGGCTCGGGGAGGACCATAGATGCACGAGGCGTCGGGTCGTCGTCGCTGTCGGGGAGCGGCTGTTTGCGTGGCGTCACCGGCCTTTGTCGCGATGTCGAATGATCTACCTCAGGTCTTGTGGGCGCTGCCTCTGAAGCGGGCTGGAAGCCCACCTTCTTCTTTGGACTTCTGGGTGGCGTGATGATCTCGCCTTCACGAGACTGACTGCCCGACTGATTCGAGGTTTCCGTAATTGCGATACTGGGGCCACCTGAGTAGCTGGCGCTTTGGCTTGCGCTGGCACTCTCGGCATACCCGCTGGATACGCTGGCCACATCCCCTGCATCCCCATCTGCGTGTGTCTTCTTGCGGAGATCAACGACTCGGTTCTTCCGTTTGCGGCCAGCGTGGGAACGTGGGCGATTGCTGCCGAGGGTGTAGACCGTCGGCGCTGAGGCAATACTCGTCAGGCTCGGTCTAGTGGCGTGGGAGGCTCCGTCTGACGTTTGGGATGCAGCAGATGACCATGCACTGTGTGTGCCGAGCGAAGACTGGATCCTTGATAGCGTGGTGGGCCTGTGGACAGACGTGCTGATGCCGTTGCTCGAATCTCGATCCGAAGCATTTGCCCAAGCACGGTATACAGTGTCCCGAAAGCTTGGTGTGAACAGGCTTAGAGTCCGCTGACTTTCCGTTAGCGCCGCAAGCGTGAGCAGGTTCTTCTGTGAGAATGAGGCATATGTCTCGGTCGGCGAATCCAGAGAGAACGGGGCGCTGCCGTCCACTGGCATGCCGTCATTCCCAACCGGTTGCTGAGCCGAACTTGCGAAAGGGTCTATCGGAGCCTGCTCGTCCGACTTGCTGTTCGCGGGCTCCTTGGGTTCAGCTGTTTGGTGTTCGGGACTGAAGACTCGCAAAGACAGGCGGTGGATGATCGCAGGCAGATCTTCCATGAACAAGACCCGCAATTGACTCTCAATGGTTCTTTGTAGGTAGTCGCGTACAAATGGGATGGAATCAAAAGTCGACGAGACTTTCAACGACTCCAGCGGATCGTTGCGAAACACCAGCGTAATGCCCTTCTGCTTGGAGAAGACCAGGATGACGAAGCCCGACAACCTGATATCCGAAAGTGTGATTTGCAATGGAATGGTAAGGCCACTGCTCGCGGCCAACGGCTGTGGACTCGCGAAGCTCGGTTTGGTGGACAAGTACGTATTCAGTGGATTGGCTTGCACCCTCGTCTTCAGGGTCAAGTACGCATCGCCCGTGTAGCTCATCTTGAAGATCCCACGAAACCTATCCTCCGCCAAGTCTCCGATCTCCAATATTTCCAGCTCGGGTGGGGTGGAGCCCAGGTTGAGCTCGTTCACGATGATATCGTCCACGATGATGGGCGGCTTGGGCGACTTGTTGAGTGAGCTGGTGAGCATATCGCGCACGCGATCCGTGTCGGCGATGAGCGGCGACCAGTTGAAATTGAACGCCATGCTTGTCTGAGCCCGACCAGGTGCCTGTTGAGAGGCGTGGAGGACTGGTTACGGTCCTGCTGGCGAGGCAAGACAGGTGGGCGAGTGTTTCATGCAGCTCTGGTGGACAACAAGACGTACGAGGTGTTGGCAGATGGGATGCTACGGCGGGTGGACGTTCTGTGAGGTCGCGGTGGGATCTGTTGGTGAGGTCAAGAAGGGTCGCTGGCCTAGCTCAAGCGCATTTGTTATGATGTTTTCTGTATTTTTGTAGAGCTCGGTGCGTGACATAGGGACATATAGGGGACCGGTGTTCTCACGTGCCGTCTGCCGTCGGCCGGCAAGCCGGGAATGATGAGTAAGCCATCGGCTGCTTCCATTTCCGCCGTCATATCATGTGTACCTCCTAGATGTGCATACTGTGGCCCACAACACCGTCTTCTAGATGAGGACATTGCTGTATACATCACGTTCACAATCACAAGCACACTGCTAAACGACAGTTGATCAGGTCAGCACTATGTCGGTTATGTCGCTCAACTCTGGCCGGCAACGAGCTTCGGAGCGCATGTGGTGCCACGTCACGAACCACAGTTAGTACTGTGCCTTCTCAAGCACTGGTCAGGGAAGAAAGGCTACTCGATGCTTGTCCATGAGCGTGAACGAACCGGCGCGATCGAGGCCCGCATGACGTTTAGGTCGGGTTGAGCCAGTCACTGCACGAAGTCGTTACGGTTCGCTATAATCCTCGAACAAGACATCAACCGAGGGCGGCTTGTGACTTGGTGCCTTGCCAAATCAGCACTGGTACTTCCAGACACAGCCTCACGATGTCCACCAGAAGCAACAAGTAGTATGCCATCAGCGACAAGGGTCGAACGCCCTTCTGGCCACCCCTATCACGCCGGTCTCCTCTGGTTTCTCCCTTTAGTGGCTCCCTTATCAGTTCACTCGAGGATTGTCGTCGAGTGCGCTGTGCCTTCTCAGCCGGAGTCCTCTTTAGTCGGTCCAGAAATTGAGCGATAGCAGACACGGCTTTGATGCAATGACCAAGGCCGCACTCTGATATTATCTCGGAGCCCAGTGTACGAAGGACGAGTTGGAACAGCGATTTCGAGCCGGTATGGTCCATGCCGCTATCATGCGTGACTTTGGTTTCGTCGCAAGCAGGAGCAGAGTTTCGACATTCAACAATTCTGGAAAGAGGCACACAGGATGGTATCGAGGCTCTACGGCAATCTCTAGTTGTTGACGGCCAATAGTCTCAGCCTGGCCCACCAACATGGCAGGGCGCCCTCGACGCTGTTGTCGACTACCCAGCGCGAGAGAGTCGGCTTTCGAAGTGTGGGTCTTTTATCAGTCACATCTCGACGTTGTTCTGCGCCCTGCACCAGTGGCGCTGCTTTCGAGATTTGCCCCTCAGTCGACTTCGGCCTGTCATTGGTGTAGGTTTACCACAAGACAGAAACACTGACACCTTGGACTCATGATGGTGGAAGTGAGGCTTGGAAGCCATCAGAGCGAGGATGCTATGGTGTTGCTGTAACATCCCCTTCTTGACTCTCAAGTACAGGGTCTTGGTGGACGCAAATAACACATCTCATCTCTACTTTCAACTCTAGCGGCTGGTGGTTTCCTACCTTGGACACGTCCTACTTATCACACTATTCACACGTTCTTCCCAATGGGTTCGTTTGATGGCGGCACGGTCCTCCTGGTCACTGTTGGTTCGGGCCACCACGGGCGCTCGCGAACTGCGCTGCCCGCCGCAGAATCTCGACTAGGTTCAGTGTCAGCGCCACCATCATCGGTGATCACAGTGCCTTCAGTCCAAAAGCCGAGCCAAAACCAATCACAAGAGGTGCTACGCCTTCACACGGCTCTACAAGGCCAGTGATCCCCGTACGCTGATCGATTACAGAGTGTGATGTCGGTTCGCCAACCCAAAGCTCTGGCTTACATTTCGACAACCACAGCGTTTGGAGATCTCCAAAGGGCATCACATTGTCGCGACCATGTAGGAACGAAGTTCTAAACGAACACTGGGGCACGTCTAGGTCGCTCTTCGGGGGTGCGTTTACCAAATTGAGAAGAGGTAATCCGCTCTAGCTGTTTTCTCGCGTCCACGACTCCGTCAACAACTCCGAGCTTCACATTTCCCCACATATAGCCAGTCGGGATCAGAAATGGCGGAAAAGCGTCCTACTGCTTTACACCCATACCAGAAGTATCAGCAGCACACCTGGACACGCGGGCCCAACCAATGATCACACAACAAGGGGCGGATGAGGCAGCACCGAAGCACCGAATGAGGCTTTGCGCGTTCACATGGTCTTTCACGTCACCTCACCCGCAGCGCATGTCGTGCACGCGACTCTCTCGTGCCCAACTAGAACAGGGCGCTTAGACAGACAAAGATAGAGACATTGGTCCGCACGGTAAGACACCCTTCTTCGTCAGTCCCACCCGCGGAATCACGCGCACACAAGGAGGTCCCCACCGCTACTTGACTGGAACCCATCGGACATTCGTGACGACCGACGACGACAGCGACAACGAGATGACATCCCGATCGAGTGGATTACCCGGTCCCGCTCACCCGGGACAGTGGTTGCGCCTATCCATTCAATGTATACCCGTCCGTTCGCCCGAGTGAATGAATGCAGTGGCCCTTGACTGGTTCCTCCAAATACGAAAACGACATTGTTCTCACGAACAACGACGACGACGTGGACTAGGCGGGTGGGTCCGCCACTGGAATGGTGTGTGAGTACTGTAGCACAGACCCTCTTCCCGTTGTCGTCGTGAGTTGTATCGATAAACAGTTGCCGGAAGGATACATCAGGGAGAGGATAAAGCAAAAGCGGTTTGACTTTGATGATGATGACGGGACAACAGGTGCCACGCGTCCACGAGCTCTTTCCTTTCGTCGGCAGGGGCCAGATACTACATGTAAAAGTTGCATGTATTGTACGCACGGTCGGAGACATAAGTCTCCCAACGATCACGAAAAGCATGCTGTGCTCGACGTTTTCGGCCTGGCGTGTGATACCGCTGCGTTTTTGCTAAAGAGAGTGTGCGGTGAACGAACGGGATTTTCTTACAGACCTACATGTAAGTCCGTGATCGCCTTTCTTTGCTTGTCGGTGAGGATGTTGGATCGTTGCCTTTCTGTAGGAAGCGTCAACAGAACAGAGAAGCGAAGAGCAAAGCAGGTGGTACATATATGTTGCACACACACATAGACATTCGCGTTTCAAACATGTAGACGGTGAATGAGGAGGTGGATCTGCTTTTCCAGATCCCGTGTGATGAAGAGTGACTTCTTTTTTCCCATGTCCTTTTCCTTTTCTCTCCTCGTTCCCCTGTGTGTCGGTGAACCTACTGATCCACCCTCCTGGCAGTGCGCGGAAAAAGAGCATGGGCTGTCAACAGTGTGTTTTGGTGGTCGGGGGGAAATGTGCGGGAAGACAAGCTGGTTCCTGAGTCTCTTCGATTCCTAAGTGATTTTCCGGTATCAGACGTTCACCCAGTCATACGGGTACTCGATCGAGAGTTTGCATGTAGGACGGACCGGGACATACACACCCATCTTCTCTTCCTCAATCTCAATCAGCCGGGTTTGGATGAAGGTACCGTACCGTACACACCGTACAGATGGGACAGGGAGGAGGTCCCCGAAATGATACATCCAGTCCAAAGTTTGGTTCGGGAATGTGTCGCAATCCCTCCCGCCCCAAACACTTGGTGACTTGACTGGCCGGTTCGTCCCATCTACCGAACCAAGATCATCCACTGTCACAATGCATGACGATGAATGTAAAGTAATTGCTCGCTTAAGAAGACCAGTCGGGAGCCAACTCCGGCGAACCCACTCGATGATTGATGGTGATCCTGATATTGCATGCATTTGCGGACAAGTGAACTCCTCACCAGTGACCAGCCAGAGAAGTGCGTTTGCCGTAGCAGGAAGGTGGAGAGGGGTCAAGGTCCAGGAGTTAGAAATCTCTTCTCCATCCCAGGACCTGCCTCCCGTGCAATCCTGTCAAATGACGGGCGGTGGCGCCTGTCACCGCAGATTCTCCCGAACCCCGGGAGAGCGTTGTTTGGTTTTCTTGTTGCTATTTGGTTCCACCGTTCCCACCGGAGCGGAACCGTGCCTTGCACAGCAGTAACCCAGCGCCGCCGCCGAAGCTCGGCCGTCAATCTGTTGGTCGGTCGATCGATCCGTCACGGGTCGTCGTTCGGGACAGGTACTGTACTGTACTGTACTTGTACATCAGAGAGTTTCGTGACGAGGACGGGGGTGGTCGTGTGCCTGGTCCGCATGTGCAGTACGTACATTGTGTACGTACCGGTGGTGATCATCCCGGCTAATGTGCTTTCTGCGTCGACACTACCTACTTGATGACCCCTTCCTGCATCGAATCGTACCCATTACGACGCATTCATGCCGCTCGCCCCGAGACGGCACGGTACCAAGCAAGTGACGTGAAAGGTGTGGTGATGAAGGTTCAAAGGCCAGATGGGAAGAGTCCAGGCTCTCTTCACGCGGCAGGGATGGATTGTCAACAGACTTCCGGGCTTTTGGTTTTCGGACGCTGGTGTCGCTGGGACGTTTGATTGTGTGGTAGTGAATACTCAAAAGGGGAATACGCAAGAACGACAGTCGGAGGCGGGTGGTTTGATCAGCGTACCGACCGATCGGCCGGCGCCGCTGTACATTGCACTGTATTTTTTATGTTGCATGGATTCATTTGCACATAGCATCCCGTCGGTTTGCGCCATGGTCCTGTGACTCCTGTCACTTCGAGGGGATCCCGGCGTACAGCCTTCGGAAGAGTGGAAGGATGGCGCCACCGCCACGGCTGTTCTCCGGCCTTCCAATTGTCTGATGACTCTGTGGTGAGGAGGATCGACGAGAGGTCCGAATGTTCACTTGCATAACAAATGGCTATAGTGGTGGGCCCGTCCGACTTCCCGTCCTGCCCGCCGTGATGGTGGTGAGGGAATCGGTCGAGGATACAGCGTACAGGTTACAGGTAGTTGCTGCACGGGTTTAATATTGGTGGAATCCGAGAACCCGGTCGTCACTCTGCTCAAAGTCGTGACTCGTGCGACTGTGAACCACCACCTACATCGGTACCTACCTCTACCTGTACATACTGCTGGTACCATGCGATCCTTCATACATTCCCGACGGACCGGACTCTCCAACTAGCCACATTGACAGTGTACCTCCCCTCCTGTACCGCCGCAGTGGCGGACGAGCAGACAGGTAGCCGCTCCTCGAGGAATGCAGCATGCAATCTAATCAATACAGTGACCTGCCAGCTGTTCGATCGCCGTCGGACCTGCGAGCGAATGCGCTCTTCCTCTACGCGAGGCGGGGCAAAGTGCTTTCCTCCATACAGGTAGTGGACGGGGCGCGGAGCTGGGCGAAGCATGACTGGCGCGAAATGCTGAAACCCATTCCCCCGAGCCCCCGTCGTACATACAGATGGATCCCCCTAACGGATACGGGGGGCGGACACTCATCCAAGCACTGTCACCGATCATTGCCCAGTCATGGACATACTCGTGCTCCCTAAAGAAGCAATGCGGCGGGCAGCCCGATCAGTGGCCGTGATTGAACACGGTCTCTCGAATCCCCTCGACATCGCACGCGGACGGCACATGGCTGTGCGGTTTAGACAGTTGTGAAGGCTCCGCGGACGACCGCCAGCTGGAGCGCTCGTGCCATAATATCGGCCGAAAGTTCTGGGTACCCGGAATCCAGCATTTGGCTACTCAGTTTGCAGTGTCCCAAAAGGGACTAAAGGGCCGCAAACCCCCCGTCGGCGCCATCATCAATCACTAGCCCCCGCGGGTATGTGTCAAAAACAAAATAGGTTCCCTTCGCTCAACAACCCTTTTCCGGTCCAAAACCCCCATGCACGCCCAGCAATTTAGTGTCGTGCTCTATGGCGTGCATGTCATCGATGTGACACTGGAGCCATGCGGGCCGTTTGGTGGGCTGGGACGGGAATGGAGCTGGTGATGTGCCGGTTGACAGACAGTGCACCGGGACCAGCAAAGGTTAAATCAGCAGATCATCAACCAACAGTCCCTGGTCGGTGGAGGGAGAGGAGAAGAGAAGGGGGGCACACCTGAACACCACTACCATTCCTGCATAGGGGGATTCGGGGCCACCTGTCGCTCGTTGATCGACGACTCGTCGTCTGCCGCTGATTACCATTATCTATGTGGCGCTTGCCTGCCTGCATGACCGTGAGCGCAGCGGCCAAAGGTCCTGTCGTGCCTTTCCGCGGTATGTTGGGCAACCGCCCGCATTAGAAGCACATGCAGTGTTTCGCGCCAACTGTTCGGGGTT
>Ga0058704_10000213_pt1 | contig 32124 bp, 21 predicted proteins | sample AgamicMgSfe_FD_71363 | JGI IMG/M metagenome (GOLD analysis project Ga0058704, IMG submission 71363) | Agave microbial communities from Guanajuato, Mexico - Mg.Sf.e | ecosystem: Host-associated > Plants > Phyllosphere > Phylloplane/Leaf | place: Guanajuato, Mexico | collected 2012-05-30
CCATATCCGCGCCGTCTTGTCTCCGCTTCCTGTCGCTAACCTCGAGGACGTTGCTGGTGAGAAAGCAGTAGCTAGGATGGATTCGCCGTGCCCGCTCACGCTCGCTGAACATCTGGTGACCGCCTTGACTTTGAATACCGCTTCAGCTCGACAAGGTATGTTGAGTTGCAGCTCAGTCGTCGTCGTCCCATCCAAGTACGCCTTGATAATCTGCTCTTGACTGAACTCGCCGCCGTCGCCGAGAGGATTGTAGAACCGATACGGCAGTCGATCGGAAGGGTCTGTATTGCCTAGCAAGCTGTTGAGAAGGAGCGAGAGGTTCTTCGTCGACAGATCCGCCAGCGAGACCGACACCACCGGCCCTTGCGCCGCGCCAGTGTCTGCATCTCGAAATTGGATGCGTTGCAGGCCATCTGGTATCGTGGGTTGTTCGATGGGATCTCGGGCCCGCACGGCATCTTCACGCTTCTGGCGCTTCGAGGGTGGGGGAAGGACTGTCGCCATGGTGTCGAGCGCTCACGTTTCTGTCCAAGTGGTGATATTCTCTACGCACATGTCCATATACAGAGCCGGCGCAATTATTTCTTCGGGCCGAGATTTGTCAGTTCCGACTGCCGGGCCGGCTGCCGTGCCGAAAATGAGATCTCCGCAAGTCACTTCATAAGGTAACGTAACAACGTTGCTCCTTCACCATCTCTTGGCTGAAGAATAATCTACCCGCTAGGTGCACGCGCTGGTCACTGGTGAACAAACGCATGTTCTCCCAGGGCAGCATGTATCACAGTGAACATGCTCTCCTGGAGATAGCAGGAGCAACATCAATACTGCTTCAGTCGGAGGATCTGCCTGAGAACATACGTACACTGTCCACATCAGGTCAACAATCGACAGTTATCGAATGGAGCGGCCTTACGTTAAGGGCGAACAATCTGACGGTACAATGCTTGGGACGTCACCCCGGGGCAAATTGTGGATACACCTGGGCAGGCAAGCATTGTGATGGATTCGTCTACCATCAGGCAGAGAGGTATCTCTCATCATCCTTCCATACCTAGCATCGAACTGCCCAAGGCTTACTACCGACTACCTTAATCAGAGCTCGTCTTGATTGCGCGTGCGACATCAACGTTACCGATTTATATCTGTATGTAGCTTGCGACTGGCATAAAAAAAAGCAAAGCGCTCTTCAACCCGATCTAGGAGAGCCCACGCAGCAGATTCGATGCCTCATCGCCAGACGTGATAGAAGACAGCATGCGACCAAGAGTTTTGACGAGGATCAAGATACTTGTGAATGCGCACCTGTGCACTCGAAACAGCTTAGAGAGAGCTCAAGGACTCGAACAGAATGTACGCGCTGATCTCGATAAGGCATCATGGCGTCGCAGACCATTAGAAGCTGAAGACGATGTCGGTGTAACTACTGCTTTCGAGCGAAACAAGACGGTCTATCAATCGAGCGAAAGCTAACTTCAGAGTGATCAGGAAAGCACCATTTCGGGCTACGCGTTCTGGTGAATTGGGGTAATGAAACGCCACTTCAGATCTGTTAGTCTAGGTGAGTACTATGTTGGGAGCAGATGGAAGGGTCAGGATTTGTATGGTATGTGGCAAGGTCGTCTTTCAAGGCGATGAGCCAGCCTGGGAGGAGGTGAGGTTGGATTGCTCAGACGGGGCTTGAAAACCGCAGCAAGCAATACCGGGCCTCGAGAGATGACACTTTAGGCATGGTGATTCAGTACAACTCAACAAGGTAAGGTAAGGTACCCATCATTCGCCAGTTGGATGGTAACATCATGTTACTTCGCGCACGACAACGCCAAGCGTGAGGTCGCTACGACGCGTCGTGAACGCGACTGCAGGCATCAACTTGGCGCGTCTACTTATCTCTTCTCATCAATGTCTTCCTCTCCCAACTTCAAACACTCCTGCAAGAGCCTGCTGCTTCCAGAATGGCCACCAGCAGACGTACCTCCACGGCCTACAGTACCGTCACTGCTACTGACCGGGTCACGACTTCAAGGAGCACGGCAACCTCTGTTAGCACCTCTTATCAGCCGTTGAGCACCTCTAACCCATTTCACACCACGCGAGGCGATGTAACAACGCCGTCACGTCCGCGCACCAGCCGCCGTAGCACCGGTCGGCCAAGCACAGCGAGGCCTCGTACCGGCGTCTCGACACTCGGGGCCGAGAACCAAGAGATAGTGTGCGCTGTCAGCGAGTCGCGTGGCATCTCCCCGACGGTCGGCCTCGCTTTTGTCAACCTTGATACCGGTGAGGCTGTGCTTAGCCAGATTAGCGACAGCCAGACATATGTTCGCACGGTCCACAAGCTGGCTGTCTTCAGCCCGTCCAGTATATTGATCGTCTCGACTGCCGCTAGCCCGAAGTCGAAGCTCTTCTCCATCATCGAGGATAGCCTGGAAGACATCGGGAGCAATGTCACGCTGCTCGATCGACGTTACTGGGCGGAGACTACTGGCTTAGAGTACATTGAGCAGCTCGCCTTCGCGGAAGATGTGGAGTCCATCAAGACTGCCGTCAGCGGGAATTACTACGCTGTCTGCTGCTTTGCTGCGGTGCTGAAGTACGTTGAGCTGGGCATGTCGAAGACCTTTCCTTATCGTTCCCTACGCATCAAGTACGAGCCATCAGAAGGAGCCATGATGATCGATCTGTCTACGATACAATCCCTCGAACTCGTGCAGAATCTACACGTTCAAAAGTCGAAGGACTGTCTCTTCGGTTTGCTCAACGAGACTCTCACCCCAATGGGCGGACGCCTGCTGAGGAGCAACATTTTACAGCCCCTGACCAACCCTGACGCACTCAACACCCGCTACGATGCTCTGGAAGAGCTTAGTACCAAGGAGCAGATGTTCTTCGCCGTGCGTCAAGCGTTGAAACCGTTCCTGGACGCGGACAAGACCCTGACGCAGCTGATATTGGTACCCGTGCAACCTACCCTAGCGGATACGGAGCATGCCGTCAACAATGTCATCATGCTGAAGCAGTTTGTCAATCTCGTGAGACCCGTCTTCGAGGCCTTGACTGGCGCTCGCTGCTCGATGCTGCAAGCGATTCGGGAGCTCTGCGCATCTGAGAACGTCGAGCCGGTCCAAGCCCTCATTAACGACACGATCAATGAAGATACTGCGTACGCGAACAAGCCGCTGGACTTGCGCAATCAACGGACATACGCAGTCAAGTCTGGTGTCAACGGGCTGCTTGATGTTGCGCGCCAGACGTACAGAGAGGCTATGACGGATGCCATCCAACACATCACCGACCTTAGCGGAGAGCATGGCCTCCCGTTGCAAACGAAGTTCGACAACAGTCGTCAATTCTACTTGCGCCTGCCTGTTGCCGAACTCGAAGACCGTGACCTTCCAGCAGTTTTCATCAATGTGTTCCGGAAGAAGGACATTATTGAGTGTCAGACCCTTGACCTCATGAAGTTTAACCAGAAGGTCGCTGACGCACATACGGAGGTCCTGCTCATGAGCGACCAATCAATCCAGGAGCTCATTAGCAGTGTACGCGAGCACATGTCGGTACTCTTTAAGATCTGTGAGAGCATCGCTCTGCTTGATATGCTTTCGTCCTTCGCCCAGCTGGTGACGAGCCAAGACTATGTGCGACCCTACATTACAGACACCTTGGCCGTACGCGCAGGTCGTCACCCAGTTCGTGAGAAGATCCACAATACGAAGTTCGTTCCGAATGACATCTACGCCACTCAACAGACCCGATTTCAGATCATCACAGGTTGCAACATGAGCGGCAAGAGCACCTACATCCGCTCCATCGCCCTGATGGCCGTGATGGCGCAGATTGGCTGCTTCGTGCCCGCCCAGTATGCAGCCTTCCCAATCACGCGCCAAATCTTCGCCCGAGTGTCCATCGACGACAACATCGAAGCGAACGTCTCGACTTTCGCGGCCGAGATGCGCGAGGCGGCCTTCATCCTCCGCAACATCGACCTTCAAAGCATCGCCATCATCGACGAGCTCGGCCGTGGCACCAGCACGCGGGACGGTCTGGCCATCGCTCTCGCCATCGCCGAGGCGCTCGTCGAAAGCAGAGCACTGGTCTGGTTCGTCACCCACTTCCGCGACTTAGCCAACATCATGGCCGAACGCAACGGAGTCGCCAACCTGCACTTGGCCGTGAACATGAGAGAGGAAGACAAAGTCGAGATGCTCTACCGCATCTCCTCCGGCACGGTCGAGGAGGAGCACTACGGCCTCAAACTCGCCCGAGTCGTGCCGCTTCCCGCGGACGTGATCGAGCACGCCACGCTCGTGGCGACGACGCTGGAGCGACAGATGAAGGAGAAGAAGACGAAGAAGGGTTCGCAGGGCATTATCCAGGCGCGTCGGAGGAAGCTTTTGCTTAATTTGAAAGAACACCTCACCCAGGCCAAGGACGGGACGATGGACGACGTGAATTTGAGGCAGTGGCTGCTGGATTTGCAGAAGGAGTTCGTCATACGCATGACGGCTTTGGATGAGGAGGCTCGGGAGGCTGAATTGGGTGGTGGAGAGGAGGATGGAGATGGTGAGGGTATGCTACTCGACGATGATGGTCGGGAAGAGACTGAAGGCGGCCCTGTTCCTGGAGTGGAGGAGCATTCGCAGGGGCGCGCTCTTCAACATGGCCATGGTATCGAGGCCGTTGATGCGATGGACATAGATGATTTGTCGTAGTATGGAAGCAGCGCGGATCGCCCGACAGCAGAGACGGCATGAGCTGTACGCCCTATAATCTATAACATAATAGACAGCTTCATATACTGTAGCTCGCGAGTTTCTCAAGAACCGTCATTACCACATAGAATAAAATTCCAAGTAATTCGTAATTAGCCAAGTACTAATACGTGACCGTCATAACAAGCACACCCAAATAGCAAAGAACCTCGTTCCATTCCATTACATCCCCCTAACCCTACTTCAAGCCACATAACTCAACCCAACACCCATCAAACCTCCCCCGAAAGCAGTCATCATCACAGTCAGAAGCAAAAGAACCCCCTAAACCTCCTCCCGAAACCTCGTCCCCCGCACGGGAGACTGACTCTTCGCCTGTCCGGCAAAAGCCGGCGGCGGCGCAAGCGACTCATCAAAGTGATCCCTCGCCTCCTCGAACTGCTCCTCGTCATCGGCCGTCTTGCTTGCGCCGGCCGCGCCCTCACCTGTCAACACAGAGGAGAACTTCCCTCCGGCTTGGCGACCACCACCACCACGACCGCGGTCGAGATCCTCTTCCTCGAGCCCGGAGGAGGACACGTCGTCGAGGTCCCGGAGCTCGCCGCCGCGGGTGAAACTCGACGGGCTGGCCGGGGCGACTTGGTCGGCGTCGGTAGGGATGCTGGCCGACGGTCTGGGGTCGGCGGCGGTGCTGCTGGTCGTTTTGGCGCTTTGGTCGGTGGTGGATGTCCTGGGTGCTTGGTGGGACGCAGCGGGGTTTTCTTGCTGGTGCGGTTCGGACCTGGATTGGCGTTTCTTGTTGCCCCCGCTGCGGAAACGGTTGAAGAGGCCGGCGAGACCGCCTTTGGTCGTGTCGTCTTTCTCCGGGTGGGCGGTAGTGGATGGAACGGCTATTGCTGGCGGAACGGGTGCCGCGGTAGAGGTGGAGGGTGCGGCGGCAGGTTCGGTGCGCTTAGTATCCCCCGGCATCGCACTCTCCTTCAGCGCGACAGGATCGGGCTGGACTCTTGGGTCGACGATGTTGGCTACATCGCTGTCGTGAGGTCCGACAGTACGAGCCGCTGGACTGTTGTCGGTGGCTGCGATACCAGCTTCACCAGCCGGACCGGTACGCTGCTCGTCCGTTTCAGGCAAGTCCTGTGCATCCGCCCACTTGTCTTCGAGCGACGTAAGGACACGCTGAGCGATTTCGTGAGCGTGGTCACTACCCAGCGTGCCGGACCGAGGTTCATCGTTACCCCACTCGGCCTCGTCGTCCTCATCGTCGCTGTCCTGTATCGTCGAAATGTGTCTCTCGAGATCAGGCCGCAGTGTCTTGCCAGACATCGGTGCAGCGTCTGTACTTGGGGCAGTATCGTTGGCAAAACTCACGCCGGCCGCAGTTGTGTCTGCGGGATCGTCGAATTCATCCTCGTCACTACTCAATGGGGAGACATCATGCTCTTCTTTCTCGACGTGTTCGTCATGCGCGTCATCCGCGGCGGCCGCAGCTCCGACAGTGCTGCCAACCGCAGTACCACCGACAATGTCGGTCGTGGCCTCCGTCTCAGGTGTATCCTCGGCTGCCTTGCCGTCTTCGGTCTTCTTGGTACGCTTGAGCTTGCTCGCCCACCTACCGAGCGCACCACTACGTCTTTTGGCCAGTTTGTCATCAGAATGGTCCTGGTGGACTTCTTCATCGGCGGTCTCGCCCGCGACAGATCCGGTGCGGGCTGCGCCAGCGACTTCAGTGGTCTCGTCCCTTTTGTGCTCGCGGCTCTTACGCTTGTCGTCTTTAGCAATGCGTTTCTCCTCTTCTTTGCGAGCTTTGGCTTCGTCCTTCTCTTTCCGTGCTGCGGTCTTCTCGTCGTCTGTACTTTCTGTCAGCATGCATTGTACTACACGAGGAAGATGCCACTCACTCTTGACCCGCTTCTGCTCCTCCTTCTCTAATCTGTTCTTCTGCTTCTCTTCCATCTTCTGCCTCTCATTCTCCTCTTTCTCCTGTCGTAACTCCTCGTCACGGGCTCGCTTTATTTTGGCCGTCTCATTGATCTGGTCGAGCGTCGGCTTCAGCCGTGCGGCGGCAATGGCTTCGATCTCGCTCTGTGAAATGAATTTGCCGCCACCGATGTGCTGCATTCCCGGATGCTGCGCTTGCAGCTCCTTCTCCTCCTGCTGCTTCTTCCTCGCCTTTGCCTCCCATTCTTCCATCATGGCCGGTGTGATCTTGCCGGTGTCGGCGAACACTTTCTCATCCATATCCTGCATACGAGCGTGCACCTTCTTCTCGGCCGCCGCGAGCAGTTTGGCGCGGTCGTCCGAGCGCTTCTTGTCGTCGACGGTGCTCAGAGTAGTACCCAGCTGGGACATCTGAGTCCTGATGCGACGAGCTTGCTCTTCATCGTCCGAGTCGCTAAGGTCGCCGCCTTCGCTAGTAGCGCGTTTGCGGCCACGTCCACGGGTGGAGAGACGATGCATCGGTTTTCGGGGAGGGGCCTCGGTCTTGTTATTGTCGGGATAGCCATAATACTCCCGGTAACGCGCTGCCTCATTGGTTTTGTCCACCTTTGCGAGCCGTTCCTGCGCAAGCTTGTGCGCCGCATCCTGGAGGTGGATGTAGCGTAAAGCTTCTTGCTTGAGATCGACCTGCGAAGTCGGCGCTTGACGAGCAGCTGCCGCTTCCGCCGCCTCAACACCACTAGAATCGCTCCCGAGGACGGTGCGATGATTGTGATCGTACATCTGCTTGGCCATTGAGAGGGCGGATGCGCGCAAGGCAGCTTGGTGCTTGTCTTCTTCGTCGTCCTTCCACGGTGGGTGCTCCCCGAACATCTCTGGGTTGATCTTCTTGCTGAGGTTCTTGATGCGCGCTGCTTGATTGGCTTCCGAGTTCCAGCCGTCTGGCGCGGCCTTGACAGAGTTCGCGCGATGCGAAATAGTCGCTGCGTTAAGCGCATTGTAAGCCGAGTTCTGTGAGTCTGGGTACGTTGGCTGTGCAGCGGGAGTGGGCGTCGAGCCAGCCCCTGTTCGGTGGATGGACAGGTTGGCGGCCTGCAATGCTCTTGATTTACCATCCGCGGTATATCCGTAGTCAATCTGTGGACTCAGGCCCTTGTTGCGCATGGCAAGCGTTGCTGCTGAGTTGCCATCCTTGCTTGCCGTTGGCTGCCACAGGTTGAGCTTCCCACCATCTTTGGCAGCAATCAGCGCCGCCTTGGATCCTGCAGAGCTCAATTCGGGATGCCACAGGTCCTGCATCTTGTAGTCCTTAGCTACCATCGCCGCCTTCCCGGCCGAATTCGAAGTATCGATGCCGACGGAGGGGAAGCTAGGCAGGTCCTGTGCTCGCGCATACTTGAGAGATGTCGCTGCACCTAATGGAGGCATTCACATTAGCGTGGTGGAGCGCGCAAGCGCCAGTGGTACTCACTCCTCGAAGACAGCTTGCCGTCGGGTCCGAGTATCTCTCCTTTCGCCGCGACTTCCATGGGGTGGGTGTTGCGCTCCGGGTGTGTAACGTAGAGTGCTGCGGTGGAGGCCTGTTCGGAGAGCTTGTTATGCTTCTCGTGCGCCGATGGGTCCGGACATGCGACCTCGCCTGGGTTGGCATGCGCTGCCGAGGCCGCCATGGCTGTGGTTTGCGTGTGAAGTGTGAGCCCCGGGCTCGGCCGGTCAGTCGCCGGTCTTCACTTGTCGCGAAGGATTAGATATCGGTGCGCCTTGCTCGTTGCCTTAGAAGAGGTTGGTGCGCTTGCTTGTGGCCGTGGTTCAATGGAGGATAGAGGGTGTGTGGAGTGTATAGTAGCAAGGATAGGAAGCAAGGGAGGAGGTCGCCGTCGTTCAACGTTGAAGTGGGCTGTCGTCATCGTGTAACGGGGAGCGCCTAGACTCCTCCGTCATCCCGCTGCCTTTCCGCACCGGCGGTCCGCGGAAGAGGAATGCATGTCATGTGACCGTTCATCGTTTACGAGCACGTGAGGACTGGACATCTTCTCGACAGCGTCTGGTTGTTCACAGCACAACACAAAGCGACCGGTAGAACAATCTCCAAACGCTTGGGCATGGCGCATGTATTGCGACACATGGATACGGTGGAGCGGCTGATCTACGCTGCCGTCGCCGACATGGCTAGCTGGTTGCGTGTGATCGACCGCCAGGTTGGCACTGGCTTCGTACCGCCTACATACCTAGGGGGTATCTTCCTTGGTTATCGACATGATTGAAAATTGATGCAGCGGTGCGTGTTAATCCCACAAAACCTCTCGTACAACAGATATATCATCGAGTCGCGCGAAAGCCACGCCAACGAGACGAGACGAACCCGACATCACGACCCTTATTTCATCACCATCTTACCATCCATGGCGAACAGGAACAACAATGAACAGCCCACCTTCGACAAAATCATCAACTTCCGGGACGTCGCCCTAACCATCAACCACTCCACCACCCAACAACTCCTCCAGCCTGGCCTCCTCTACCGCAGCGCCCGTCCCGATGCCGCCACCGCCTCCGACCGCGACCGTCTCCTCTCATCCCTCAAACTAAAAACCATCATCGACCTGCGCACCCCAACCGAGCACGTCGAGCAATCCCGCAAACACTCCTCCTCCCCCGCCACCAAACTACCCACCGTCCCGGCCGCCACCCCCCCGGACCCCAAACGCCCGCTCCGCATCCCAGGCATCACGTACAAGGACGTCAACTTCAACGGATCCAGCTACTCGACCGCGCTAATCAAACAGCTCTCCTACAGCCAAGTCGCCAAACTCGCATCCCTGTACTGCCTCGGCTGGCGCAAAGACGCCATCGCCGTGCTAGGCACGAACGTCATGGCCAAGCGCGGCCTGGCAGGTCTCGCCGAGGACAGCTTAACGCACTGTACGGCTGAAGTCAAAGCCGTTTTCGACGTCCTGGCCGACGAGGCGTCGTACCCGGTGCTAGTGCATTGTACGCAAGGGAAAGACCGTACGGGTCTGGTCGTGCTCCTCGTGCTGATGCTCCTCGATGTGCCCGTGCGGGCGATCGAGGGGGATTATAGGTTCAGTGAGAGCGAGCTGAAGCCGGAGAGGGAGGAGAAGGTGCAGGAGATCCGGAGTATCGGGTTGCCGGATTCTTTCGCGGATTGTCCGGCTGACTGGGTCGAGACGGTTTGTGCGTTTGTCGATGGGCGGTATGGGGGCGTGCGGGAGTATCTATTGCACTGTGGCGTGACGGAGGCCCAGCAGGATAGTATCAAGCGGATCGTTGCGTGGCGATAGGTCGCTGTACTACGCCTATTGTGAGTTCCATGGTCGTCCGAATCCGTAAGCGTGTGCTAGGCGCTCTGAAGTGCATGCAAATCACGGGAGAGCAGAGCCTGCAATTGGGACATGTCAGGTGACCGACTGGCATCTGCATAAGGGCAGAACTCCAAGGATCACGGTGACGATCATGTCTCCTTCTAACAAGAACGCCCGCCAGACGTGGAAGCATCGCGCGAGATCTTGTCATCGCTGGGAGTCTTGTCGTTGTAGAGCCACGCTTGAATGCAGACGGCTTAGACGCAGACGGGAGGGACATTTGGTACAGCCTTGTTTCCGGTTCAGGGTATCATGCATTATCTAGCAGATTCCGCGTATAGCGTCCTACGCCAATCTGTATAGAAGACGCCGAGTACAACACACGCGAGGCAAGCGAGTGGAGGTCAATATTACCATTGATGAATAGTCCCTATACAGACACGACAGAGAAATTGCATGGAAGAAGTACGTCTCCGTTCGTTCAGTCATCCTTGGATCACACCCGCCTTTCCACCACCTCCATCATAGCGTCTGCTACCAATCTAGCAAACCCTAATGTAAGCCCCCAACGGACTCGGGTTGAAATCTTGGAAGAACTCCACGCTCAGTCCACCCGTGCTCACAAACTCAAACGAAGTCCTAGCACCCGCGGCGCACTCATGGCTCGCCACGACGTACGAATGGCCGGACTGAAGGCTCGGGATGGACCCGATGCCACTGACGGCAGCTTTGGGCACGGTGTTGTAGGTGGTCTGCTGCGTCGCCGGCGAAGACAGCTCGTTGACGGTGATCCCGCCCCGACCGTTGAACGTGTACGCAGAAGTCTCCAGCGCCGCTTGCTCGGGGAAGAGGAAGACGAGCGAGCAGGTCTTGCCGGCGTACGAGGCGGGCAGATCGAAGTTGAAGATGGTGCTTTCTTGTGGGGTGATGGTGCCGTTGTACTGCGTGCCGTAGGCCTTGTCGGGCTGGGCCGAGTTGACGGGTACGATGAGGTGAGGGAATTCGTACGGGCCGTTCAGGTCTGCTGGGCAGCTAGTGCCCGATGCCGTCGCTGGAGTGTTGGCCGAGCTGGTGGCCGGAGATGGTGGAGCTGCCGAAGGTGGCGGGGCAGAAGCTGCTACGGAATTAGAAGCAGCGGACTGCGAGACGACCGACGGGGAAGCAGGCTGAGAGCTCATCATTGCAGCACCGCTAGCACCCGATTGGAAAGTAGTCCAAGTTGGAGAACACGAGCCGTTCGGACAACCGTCGGAGGTGCAGGTCGAGCTCGCGACCCGGGCAGCAGATTGCGAGGCGGCCGACGGGGAAGCTGGCTGAGAGTTCAGGGCAGTAACACCGCTAGCACCAGATTGGAAAGTGGTCCAAATTGGGGAGCACGACCCATTGGGGCACCCGTCAGAAGTGCAGGTTGAGCTGGTGACCGGAGCAGACGTCACCACAGTGGCCGCACCAGCGCTTGGGGAGAAAGTCATCATGCTATCAGAGCAGTCACCTGTGCAGCTAGTGATGGTCTTGAGCGTCGTCGAGATGATAGTGTTCGTATGACCAGCGCTTCCGGAAGCTGGGGTGGCGGCGGCGGCGGAAGCCTGGCACATGCTAGCAGACCCAGACGAAGTCCCGGCCCCAGGCTCGCCACGGCACGGGTCCAGCGTAACTGAGGGGGCAGGCTTGGTTACTTGCTCTGCACTGACAGCGCTTTCCAACGACATGCTAGAGCTGGCAGATGCCACAGCGCCAGTCTTCCCGTTGTTGCAGGTCACCCTGTAGAGCGGTGCAGAACTGAGGTCAGAACCGATGATGCCGAACGATGGGTTCGGCGTCGTCGGCTGAGCATCTTGCAGGACGTACCACCAGGTGTTGATCTGACCGAAGAGGGTGCAGCCGACCTCCTGCCAGTACGTCGCGGCGTTTGCTATGGAAGCAACGGCCTGGTTCTCCATAGGACCTGAAACCGGCCAGCCCGTCTCTGTGACCCAGACGGCTTTGCCCTGGGCGGCGCCCACGGTGTTGTCGTAGGCCTCGAAAAATGTCAAGTTGGCGCGGTCGATGTGGTTGACGATGGTGTTCTCGAAGTATGGGTCTGAAGGAGATTAGTGTCAGTCTATAGTTTATACATACTTGGGCAACAGGCAGTATCTTACACGCGTCCATTCCAAGCCAGTCAACGGCGTCGATGACGGCATCGTTCGTACCGTTGACCCAGGCAGTCCAGGTGTCAACATGGCCGATGGGTGCGCCAGAAGCAGAAGTACCGCGGATAGCAGCGCGCACCTGATTTATGTAGTTGACAAGATCGGCTGGGTTCGCGCCCGCACCGCTGTCGTTCTCAATACCCGTCGGGCTGATCCTGTAAAGGTCTTCGCTGCCAACAGAAATGCCAGCAATGAGTGAGGTGAAAGCAGTCCCGTACTGCTTAATGGCGCTAGTCAAAGCAGTGACTTCGTTGGTGAAATCGGCTTGGCCAGCAGAAGCCCAGAGGCCCAACAAAAGCGTGGTTTGTGTGTCGATGGCCGCAGGAATGGCAGAGATTGGAGTGTCTGCCGTTCCACCCTGGATCATCGTGTACAAACGAGCAGAGGTGAACTCGCCCTTGGTGCCCACCAAGTTCTTCGCTCGAGTGAACTCGTCTTTAAAATCCGATTGTTGCTTCGCGGATCCATCGGTGAACGTGGAACCATAGTTGAAGCCGATGTAGGAAGCCTGAGAGGCGGCGACTGCAGCCGCCCAAGCAACCAGCGTAGAGATCTGCATTTCTGGACAGACAAGAGAGGTCGCGAGACGACAGCAAATAATGAAACTTAGGGTACAAGATCAGGGAGCTCAGGGAAGAAAAGAGAAAAGACCCAAGAGCGAGGAATGTAGTGGTGAAGAGAAGAGACTCGTTCGAAGCTTTTAATCGATGGAGTGGGTTGTGTCCATCCACCTTCCACGAGTCCGGGGCCATGACACTTTAATGCAGGCACGCCGCGTCTGCTGTTCGCCGGTAGTGCCTGCCGACTGGATGGAGAGCTCAGGCTTTCCGCGAAAACGACCGTCGAGGACATCCACATCTGGCCTTTGGGAGAGGCGGCATAACGAACCGTACCTTAAGATCAAATACTGGAGAAAGCTTGTAGGCCAAGCCGTCCCGCGTCGCCCAAGAACAGCCTATTGATGAGGAGAGGTGGTTCAGATCTGGCGGAGGACTGCGGCGTCATGGACAGGTCCCAAGCTCCAAAGCGTACCAGACTTCGACTTCATGCCCATGGGCGACAGAGCGCACTTTATTACAGCAGCTTCAGTATTCACATCTGCCAACGGCGCTCCCCGCGGCGTCGACCACGATTAGGTACCGTAGTATCGAAGTCATCCTGTATGGGTATGGATGGGTTTGAGGCAGGGACTTGGTCGCATCGTTGTAGTAGTGGATGAAAGTGTTTGAGGAGAGACGTCAGAAGTGAAGAGTGGAGACGAAGACATAGCGCGAAGAGACCGATGGACCTCCTTCCCTTCACTCGGCAAACCTGCCAACAACACCCTTCGAGACCTCACCTGGGCAAACCCAAATATACGGCGGATGAGTCAGCGAATCTCAAAATACACCTGGGCATGTAGGGAAATGAAGACAAACTTGCAGAGCACAGAGTCCGAAACCAACGCCGACTTGTATAATACTGTGAGATTGATGTCTACGAAAGTTTCCAGGCTTCTACAGACAGCGGAGATATCCTACGGAGCGCCGAGATCGTGGCAGAGAAGAGATTCCGTGACTGGACCTGCCGGCGTAAAGCTTCTGGCTAGAAAGGGCTGTAGTAAGAACCCTTGAGAACGCCAACATAATCAACGCATGGCGAGCTTTTACGACATCTTGGGCGTAGACTCAAGCGTTGGGTTTACATCCGAGGACCTGAAGCGAGCGTACAAGCGTGCTCTATTGCAACACCATCCGGACAAGGCGGGCAGTACACGGAATGTGGCTGGGGGCGACCAAGGCAAGACTACAGTCAGCGTGGACGACATTGCTCTGGCCTACAAGACGCTTTCCGACACCCGGTCACGGCAGAAATACGATCTAGGCCTTCAAAATCGGGTTCAGATCTCTAGACCAGCCGAAGTGGACGGCACGACTCATCGCACAGGCTTGGACACGGTGGACCTCGACGCGTTGGTGTTCGATGATGGCAGTGAAAGCTGGTCCCGCTCGTGTCGGTGTGGCGACGGAAAAGGCTTCATCGTTACGGAACCGGAGCTGGCGGCGCACGCAGACGAAGGAGAGATCATCATCGGCTGCCGGGGGTGCAGTCTCTGGCTGAGGATTCTGTTCGGTGTTGAGGATCGATGAGCACATGACGTGTTCTTCGCTGAGAACACGTTGGCTGCCACTATTCCTCTAACCGCTGGGGAGGAAGACGTTTTGCCAGAATCGATTGTGATAATGATCTGCTCTGTACTTGTCGCGTCGACCATGTCCAACGATGAGCGGCTGGACGGTCACGTATCTCTTGCACGCGGTGCACCAGAACCGGTGAGAATGCATAATCACCTAGCACCACATGATTGTCTGCTATCCGCTGCTTAGCAGACATCGGACAAAGCGATTGAACAGCTCGATGAGGAGGGAGGCGGTTGCATCTTCTTTGAATCGGTGATATCAGATTTATGCTGAACAAGCTCCAACGCTACAAGACACTGCTCATGTCGTTGATCAAGGCATGGCAAAAACAAACCAAAACGTACAGCAGCGGGGATTCGCACGTGGTCACCCACCGTACTACTAATCCGCCGGTTCGCAGCTTAAGTACACCAGAGCGAACGGGATGGTCTGTTCTCTGCGACCTATGACCGTACGTGGCTGCTGTCCTCTCTGTACCTCCATATTGTTGGGATCCTCAGCTCTGCACGCCGCGCGCCACAGCAGGTATCACCACAGCTCTCAATACCACGGGCCACCAAGGCGAAAGTCCTCTTTGCACATGGTCAGGCAAGCTTACACCTTCGCCTTCTCCGAGGCTTGTGCGAGAATCGTTGCGAAACGATATACTTGGCAGGCGTAGATTGTATACGCTTTACAGTCCAAAGACCTTCACGGACACTGTTCCCCCACGGAGTCGTACTGCTTGCTGGGGGTCGAACAAAGCTTGAAAATTGGCCGTGTTTAAGGGTACCAGTTCCCATACAAGTCGTCCTTCATTCGTTCGAAAGTTGTTGCGACATGATCGTCGACATGCGTGGCACAAGACATGAGGAAGGCGGTGTTGGCGGCCGAGTAGCGACTAACGGCATCGAAAGGGTCCTAGCCGATGCAAGAGAGTATACTGCCAGCAGGTCGGCGAACGCGGACTTCATCCTTCTTAAGTCCGCTTAGTGAGGTGCAAATGACCTACTTACTACCTACCTTTTCGGACGCAGAGATGAGTGATCCAGTATCGAGACCTTTCACTTTAGTTTGCCGTACACATCGCGAAGATTCTCCTGGTGTGGTCTTCACTGACTCAGTGAGCGACCAAGGCTCGATCATTCTCGCGACTCGAGCCAGCAGATTAGCAATCAAGTCCACCACTGCGCAGCACTTTTTGCGAAGGGTCCGAGGTCGAGACTCGAGAGCCATCAGCCAGACGTGTGTGGGTGTATCCAACGCAGCCTGGAGCAACTCGGAAGCAGGAACCGGTGGCCTTGGCTTGGCTCGGTTCGGCATTCGACTCCCGAGCCGTTAGCCGCCACGCTTAGTGATCGACCGGGGCGGCCGGGTCGTCGAGGCCCAGCGCAACAGCAACATTAATAAGCTTCGTCGTTTCCACACCAACAACGCTCCGTCCGCCACCTTGTCTCCAGTCGGGCCGTCATGTGAGAAGAATTTTGTGAAACGGCACAACGAAGCCGGATACATAGCCTTGCTTGCGTAAGTCTGCTTCTCCCTTCGCCACAGTTGGCTCCGCGACGGGCGGGTCTCGATGCACCTGGCAACGGGCGGTGTGTTCGAGGGTGCTGTATTAGATTTCTAGACATCGGGTATATAACAAAAGTGACTTGTACCAATTTCCTGTCAACCCACCATCGGCATCACCTTCACTACTGTACACCACTAGACCGACGAACACCCATCCCAAACGTACCAGCACTCGCACATCAAGACCACTCATCCACGCCGCCAACATGCGCTCATCTGTTGTTATCGCTCTGCTCCTTGCCTTCATCGCTTGTGTCACTGCCCTGTGCGTATTCCCTCGACTCCACTCTTGGTAGGTGTCCAGAGTCGCATGCTAACAACGCTGCAGAACGAGCAATACCACCCACGCCACAGGCACGGGCGTGTCGAACGGGACCGCGGCGGCAACACAAGCAACCTCCACTCCTTCTCCGTTGAACAGCTTCATTGATAACGGCGGCATGAGCAACTTCAAGAGTTCCGCACTGGGTTTAGTCATTGCTGGTGGCGTTGCGGCACTGGTGAGTTCTGTGTTTGATCAATTGTGAATAGCAACCCTTTGTGCTGACTCCCGTCCAGGCGTTATGACATGGGATGCGAAGCGTCTTGGAAAAACTTTGCTGCACCTTTAGCGCGGCGTTTTGGGAGCGACTGCCGGATTTGGAGGCCAGTGTGCGCGGGTTCTCCAGTGCAGGCTTACTGCTGTTGACGGGTGCATGCTTTTTCTCAATGAAGCGCGCGCGCGCTATGATGTAGCGCATGCATGCATGGGCGATGTTGACGGTTTAACATTGAGAAATGTCCTCTGTATTCGCATAGAGTGGTCCAGAAGGAGTATATCTCGTATGATTGCGCCAGCGGAGCTTGTTCTTGGTCGAGGTGTAGGTTAGTCGGCCGTACAGCCGTACTCATATCCATTTTCCGCCGCAGTCTGACTTAAAATCCTCTTTGCGATTCTCGAGCACGCTTACTTGCGCCTCCACGGGACCACGGGACCTGGCCCCAGTCCGAGACTCATACCCCTTGAGACGTCCCAGGGAGCGCAAGGCGTGTATCCGTCGACTTACTGAATCGGAATGTCTGTCCATCGACTTAGCAATGTCGGCTGGCTTCCATCCTTGTGAGAGCATGGCAGACAAGTGTGCATCCTCTGCCGGCGTGTATCGCGACATCGTGTGCTTGGTACTCGTCACCCGCGTGGCCCTCTGATAAGCAAGCGTGACTGTACTGTGTGATCTTCCGATCTCGTCGCCAATCGCGTGGAGAGTCATGCCCGCGTCCCTCAGACTCACAATCTGCTCGACCTCCGCTTCGGACAATCGATTTCGTGGGGGGATTATCGTCGGCTCGTCAGCGCCCAGCAGACCGGCATAACGGTTTCGGACCGATGATGCGCTCCTTCCAACCTCCTTCCCGATGTCCCGCCATATCATCCTGGACTCGTCACGAAGGCGCAAAATCGTAGCATCCTCATAGGGACTATACCGGGGTCGTCTGATCCGGCCGGTGGCCGCGCTCTGTCGCCGTGTGAGGCGCACATAATGAGCCGAGATACTCTTCGCCGACCGGCCGGGTAAATGCTGTGCGATCTGAGTCCAGGTCTGGCCCGACTGTCGCAGCGTCGTGATCCGGCCACCTTCCTCGTCAGAAAATGCGTTGAGCTGGAGCGTCTTCAAGCCTTCCTTCGTGCCACGTAGTTTCCATATTCGCTGGGTAAGAGCATTGTAAGACCTCGAAGGCATACTGTCTGCGATCTCCCGCATTTTCTTCCCTTGCCTCCGCATTTCGATCATGAATTCGTCTTCCGCTTCGCTCCAAGACTCTACACGACGAAGGCTTGCGGATCCAGCGAATCCTCTCACTCCCTTCACGGTGCCTACGACACGATCATGACCAACGTACAGTCGGACTGCTGCCCAGAGTAATCGGCGCATCTGCAGGTCGAATCGAGTCGGTTGCTCTGTAGGTCATAGCAAATACCAGCGCAGTGGGTTCTGCGTTCGCTGTGTGAAAAATGGCATGAAGAGCAATGCGCACTTTGCTCGAGTCCTGTCGGCGATTGATGATAGTTCGCAAATTGAAGTTGGAGTTCCGGTAATGGTATACTTGGCATCGGCAAATTCCGCGCTCACGCAGACGGAATTAGCGAAACCCTTATCACCACATATGTACTACAAGCAGTAGACGTTTATTATATACCTAGGTAGAACAGCACACGCTCTCATGCGTAACGTAAGGGGCGAGTCGCATGCTGAACATCAAAACCGAGTTCCACATTGTATCTAAACGCCCTGCTAAGCTAGGTGAAGAGCCGTGGCTTTGGCAGCGAATACTGTTGCACTCTTTCGTCACACATGGGCTCCGTCTGAGGGCATCCACAAACATCTCCTCACCACGCCGACCTTGCTTGAAGGTATCGTCGACAATGCTTCACATGTTCGCTCGACCTCAGGACGTCTGTGGCTCGAGCGTGGTGCCTTCGAGAATCGTTGCCCATCCGATTAATCGCCAGTGCTTCTCAATTCTCCTTGACAACGCCACCTTCTCACCGATCTCAGTACACGCCGGACTGGTCAGTTGCAACTTGGCGGCATCGGCTTTGACGGCGATGACTTTTGCCCCAGTCGCAGTGGATCCAATGTTCACCATCAAAACCTCGTTCTTCGCGAGCTTGGCGACCTTCGCCTGCTTCCCGTCTGCGGTCTTTACACCGAGAAGACGTCGGAGCAAAAAGTAGTTGACTTCCAGCTCGGTGTAGATCTTTGGGAGCTTGCCCTTCAGACCAAGGACGAAACCGACCAGACGGTCCGCCCGGCATAGTGTCGGGTCGATCCTCGTTCCCACACCAATCAAACCACCTGGTACGGCGAATTTGAGGCTATTGTTTTCCGCGAACAACGAGATGACGCGCGAGAAAATCGGCTTGCACTGGATTGCGCCCTTCTCGTCCTTGCTGACGATGCCGGGCCGGATTTCGATCTCATCACCGAGCTTCAGCACTCCCGTCAGGATCGAACCACCAGCCACACCACCCTGGAGCTCTTCGATTTCCGACCCTGGCTTGTTGACGTCGAACGATCGAATAACGATGAGGTGTGGGTCGTCCCTAAAGTTGCGGATCGGTACTGGAATCTTCGTGCACAGCATTTCGTTGATGGCGTCGATGTTGAACTTCAGTTGCGCCGAGATGGGAACGATGGGTGAGTTGTCTGCAACAGTGCCGCGGATGAACTTCTTGATGGAGTCGTAGTGAGTCGCAGCTGCCTCTTCCCGCATCAGATCTACTTTGTTCTGCAAGATGATGATGTGCTCCAGCTTCATAATCTCAATAGCAGCCAGATGCTCCGATGTCTGAGGTTGGGGACATGTCTCGTTGCCTGCTATCAGCAGCAATGCTGCGTCCATGACGGCTGCGCCTGACAACATGGTGCTCATGAGAATGTCGTGGCCTGGGCAATCGACGAAAGAGACGTGCCGCTGTAGTCGATATGTGCCGGCACAGCCATCGCGCTCGCACGGAGGATCAACTTCTTTCTCCGACTTGTAACTGCGGTAACAAGTTGGTCTGGGGCACTCCGGGTTGTCGCATTTGTACACCTTGGCGTTGGCATATCCAAGTTTGATGGTGATATTTCGCTCCAGCTCATTCTTGAACCGCACCGTCTGCACACCACTGATCGCCTTCACCACCGTACTTTTGCCGTGAGCGACGTGTCCGATTGTGCCGATGTTGATCGTGGCCTGCCGTGCGATGATTTCCGGGCTGAGTGGTGTGAGTTCCGCGACATTAAGGGTCGTCGGATCGGGTTGTTCTGGAAGTTCTGGTCGAGCGGCGTGTGCGGCTGCTGCTGCGTTACTCTTCTTCAACGCGGACTTGGGCATGGGCGCCGGGCCTTTTGCCGGCTTCTCCAGTTCATCGTCGAGCTGCGGCTCTAGACCAGGAGACTGAGGGGGTGTCTCGTCTTCGGAGGGGTAATCGCCGTTGGTCGCCATGATCGCGGTGGTCTGTCACACGCAGAGGGGTTCGTGGATATCGTCTTCGACCGGAGGGCTTGGGCTGAGTCGGTCCTTGCTTTCGCCTGCTTTATCCACAAAGTCGTCGCTCGGATATTGGAGTGCGCCGAGAAAGGGTTGTGATGTCGTGTGGAAGTGTAGTGGTTGGACGATCGCCTGTCCTGGGACACAATGACTCTTGTGATCCCAAAAATCCAGCGCGACGGCCTTTGCCCCACTGCCAAGAGTTCGCTTTCTGGCTTATAGGTACGAAAGCGTTCGAGCCCGCCACTTCTTCCTCTGCCTCCTCCCACCGATCACACGACTAATGATAACAACATAACGAACCATGCAGTGATCACTTTCGCATCGTCAGCCGCTCTGCCCGAACCCGTCCGTTCGAAGGGTAATGCTCTGCTGTAGCAACTTTGTTGCCCCCAGCGCGAACCGGCGCACCTCGTTCTGAAGCACTGGCGGAAATCTCACTGCGCAAGGGACCGACAATGGCTTCCAAAGGAGACTCTCAGGAATCACGCGGAAGCCCGTGAAGAAGTTACAAAAAAGGATCTGGCGATTGAGACAAATAGACCCTTGCGTAGCCCTGTACTGGAGGCCGAGGGCAGGCAAGACGAGGGATAACACGCCTCTCTTGAAACGAGGATGCAGCAGTGCCCATAACAGGCTACGTCTCCTGAGCCTTGTTGCTACAGCTAAGTATCCAGAACAGGTGGAATCGCATATGCCACGCTTTTGGATGAACGGTTGAACCACAGTCTGCCAACAGGAGCGGTCGATGCTAGCTGGGAACCCACGAAGTGCCGCACAGTTGTGGTGCAACTACCTTATATTGTGCCCATGGCATTTTATTAGTTGGCAAGCCGGACGTTGAAAGCCGTCCATCTTTGAAGGCACAACTGGCAATAGACCGGCATAAATGGGTGGTGCATGGCAAACGTCCAGTCTGCTTTCAAGCTTGAAATCTCCCTGTCAATGCCCTGCCTGAGGCCGCCACGCGTGCGGGGCAACACGTATGTAAGTGGTCCCTGCAGAAGCTGATCTGTCCACTACTTCGAGCCTTCGAGGTACACAACACAACACGACAAACATCTTGCAGCTCACTTTTCCTCCACTCCCGAGTCATCAATTGAATCTTCCTTGCGTTCCGTGTTCATTGTATCGACAATCGCTGCGGCTAAGCATCCACATTAAAGCCCGAGCTGGGAGGGAACAACGATATCCGATCGACGTATCGCACACCTCGACACACTACACCGACTCCTTCCCTCAAACACGTCCTCAAGAGCATCACAACATGGCCACTACAGCAGCGGCAGCCAGTGTGATTCCCACGCTGGCTGAGCGCCCGGTCAAGAACACTGTCTGCCTGTTTGACGTAGACGGCACGCTCACGCCGGCGAGAAGAGTAGGTCTTCGCGCGACGCTAGCTGTGCGGTGACCTGCGCTGAACGGAAAGCAGTCCGTCTCACCCGAGATGCTTCAGCTCCTCTCCGCTCTCCGTCACAAAGTCGCCATCGGCTTCGTCGGCGGCAGCGACCTCGCCAAGCAACAAGAACAGCTCGGTACCGCCGCCATTCCCGTCACGACCCTCTTCGACTTCTGCTTCGCCGAGAACGGCCTCACCGCGTACCGTATGGGCCAGCCGCTGGCCTCGCACAGCTTCATCAAGTGGATTGGCGAAGACAACTACAAGAAGCTGGTCAGGTTCATTCTGCACTACGTCGCAGATCTGGACATCCCGATCAAGAGAGGCACATTTGTGGAGTTCAGGAACGGCATGATCAACGTCAGCCCGATCGGCCGTAACGCGAGCGTGCAGGAGCGGTTGCAGTATCAGGACTACGACCTGCAGCACAATATCCGCGCGCAGTTCATCGAGGCGATCAAGAAGGAGTTCCCGGACCTCGGTCTGACGTGAGTACGCCCCATGCACAGGGTGCAAGTCGATTCGCCCGTACTGACGACGCGCGAAGCTACTCCATCGGTGGCCAAATCTCCTTCGACGTCTTCCCCAAAGGCTGGGACAAGCGATACTGCCTGGACCACGTCGCGAACGAGAAGAACATGCCCGAGGGCGTCGAGTACACCACCATTCACTTTTTCGGTGACAAGACCTTCAAGGGCGGCAACGACAACGAGATCTTCGAGGACCCGCGTACCATTGGGCACACCGTCCAGAACCCGGAGGAGACGATGCAGCAGCTCAAGGAGCTGTTCAACATTTGATGGGATGTACTTGACATGTTGTGAGACTGGTGGATCCAGATGCATATCAATAGTAAGCAATCGAAGACAGTCCTGATGCAGCGAAAGACAGCGTGGTCGGACTTCCGCTAGCGATGCGGAATCGTGTTGAGCGTGAGCTTCGATGCGAAGTCCTGCCCAAATTGCAGATGACATTGAAGTAAGGAGATTCGAGTGGGACTGAGACGTATTTACCCAGTATAAGATAGACGGCACTGACTTTATAGATGGCTACAAACTTTGATCATGAATGCATCTACTGTGTCCATGTTTCGCACAACAGCCAGCGTATTGATTCTTTCACTTCGCAAACGGTTTTCCTCGCGGTGCAGGACATAAGATGCTCATCCCTGGAGTATTGCTCGCCCGTCGCGAGACTGAATCTTGGATATCTCAAGCGACCAGCAATCCCTGCACGTTCTCTCCCACTCATCCATCTAGTCCTCTCCTCTCTTCTAATGATGAAACAACCTCACATGCTGCTCCACAAACGTAATCCCCAACTTCTCCGCCGTCTCAAAGCACGCCTGATCGTTCTGACTGCCCGTCGGCGCCGCGATGTACTTAACCCCACTGCGCGCGACGCGAAAGACATTATCCGTGAACGGGAAAAACGCATCGCTGCTGACCGCGACCTCGGACAGTTTCTTCAACCACGCGCTCCGCTCCTCGGGGTTGAAAATCTGCGGCACCTCGTCGAAATTCCGCTCCCACGCTTCGCGCTCGATGCCGGAGTCGGGCACGATGCCGGAGCAGAGCAGGTCGATGGCGTTGCTCTTGTCGGCGCGCTTGCTGCCCTTTTTCCACTTGAGGTTCAGCGCGCTCTCGTGGAAGCGCATCCACCAGTTGTCCGCCTTGTCGCCCGCGAGGCGCGTGCAGTGGATGCGGGACTGCTGGCCGGCGCCGAGGCCGATGACCTGGCCGTTCAGGGCGTAGCAGACCGAGTTGGACTGCGTGAACTTCAGCGCGATGGTGGCGACGGTCAGGTCGCGGAGGGCCGAGTCCGGGAGGGGTGGGGAATCCTTGGGGACGATGGTCGTGTTGAAGGTGTTGTGGGGCGTGATGGAGGCGTCGTTGCGGTGTTGGGTCAGGCTGACGCCGAAGACGGTTCGGGTTTCTTGGCCCGGAGGGGTGTAGCTCTTGTCGACTTGCAGCACGAGGTACTTGCCGCCTTTCTTCTTCCGAAGAATCTCGAGCGCTTCGGATTGGTAGCCCGGGGCGATGATGCCGTCGCTGACTTCTTTGCCGATGATTTTCGCGGTCGGCACGTCGACCTCGTGGGAGAGGGCGATGATGTCGCCGAAGCTGGACATGCGGTCTGCACCTCTCGCACGCGCGTACGCTTGGGCGAGTCCGGAGTTGTCGAGACCTTCGATGTCCTCCACCATATAGACCTTCTTCTCCCTCTCGTTGAGCGGCACGCCGATAGCTGCACCGGCGGGAGAAACATGCTTAAAGGACGCCGCTGCTGGGTAGTCGAGCGCCTCGCTGAGCTCCTTCACCAATGGCCAAGCATTGAGCGCGTCCAGCAAGTTGATGTACCCTGGCGATCCTGAGAGGACCTTGAACGGCAGCTTCCCGTCCGTGATGGAGGCCGACGCCGGCTTCTGGTGCGGGTTCGTCCCGTATCGCAACGACAGCTGCTGCAGACCATCCCCGGCATACTGTTTTCGAAAGAACTCAGCAATCGCATGATCGTAGTCGGCCGTGTGCGAGAACGCCTTGAGCGCATACATCTGCCTGCTCTTTTCTGTCACATCCCCCTTCTCCAACTCCTGCAGGAAATCATGGTAGTCCGCCGGGTCGCTCAGGATGGTCACCCTGCTGTGGTTCTTCGCCGCTGCGCGGATCAACGTCACGCCCCCAATATCAATCTCCTCCACCGCCTCCGGAATGGTCACATTGATCTTGTTCACCGTGTCTTTGAAGGGGTACAGGTTGCAAATCACGTAGTCAACCTTGTTGATGTTCTGCTCCGCCAGATCCTTCTCGTCCGACGCCAGGTCCCGTGCGAGGATGCCGGCATGCACCGCCGGGTGCAGCGTCTTGACGCGACCCGACAGCATCTCCGGCGCATTGGTGATGGCCGAGACATCGTCGACGGGAAAGCCGGCTTCGCGGATCAGCTTGGCCGTGCCACCCGAGGCGAGCAGGCGGATGTTCTGGTGGACGAGTCCTTTGGCGAGATCGAGCAGCCCGGTCTTGTCGTAGACGGAGAGGATTGCTGGCAGGGTGACAGGGTCAGTGGGAGGATGCGCAAGTACATACGCTGGTAAGATGCGACATACCGATCTTTTGCGCCATGTTTTGATATATTTCCTGTTCAACCGGGTAGTGGCTGCGTGTTGAAGGTAAAGGAGGAAACCCGAACGCTGGATTCAATGCCTCCCCTCTGGCTCATACAGATAGCTGAATTAGAATCGCATTCGTGACGGTTGTTGGCGATTTTTTGGGTGCCCCCACCGATGCCCCACGTACGTCACTCTGGGCACCCACACATGCATTCACGGGCTGGAGACCGCGTGAGAATAGGTATGTACAATCAAAAAGATGCTGTTGTTGGGCGTAGTATGTTGCCAGGAATTGCGTCCGATACGGGGGAGTTTATTAGACAGGAAAGACGCATGAGCTCGAGACCCAGTGTGATGAAGTTGCAGCTATCAACAGGTATCGTCGCTCTAATGTCCATGATCCCCGAGAAATGCTGGTTGCTCTTAACTAAAAGTATCCCATCACATTCCAAACATGTCCAACCATACCAAAAACCTCGCAAAGGCACACTCCGACCAAATGCATATGCACGACACCAGAGCTTCACATGACCATGTCCTCGTCCATCCCATCATCTACCTGGCCCTGTAACCCATCGAATTTCTGCCGTGCGACCTGCTCGTTCATGCGCTCCCAATCGGCATGACAGCGAATCTGCTCATACATCCCGTATTGGTTCTCCATCGTACTGTGCTCCTGTACTGCGTGCGCGTACCTGGGCGCCTGCCACTGTCCTGCCGCTGCCGCGTAGACTGGGTCTACAGACGGTGCCGTTCGAGGTGCGTGGTATCCGTTGCCGATATAAGGCTCTGCCTCGGTGCACCGGCTACCCGGCTGAAAGGCGGCCGCAATAGAAGCTGCACGCATGCGTGCCGCCGGTGGCCAGGCCGGTTCTCCCGGGTCACGAATCGGGCTGATGGGCTCGACGATCGTGGTGTCGATCATGTGTTCTTCTCGCGGATACCGCCCTTGCTGCACCTTATATTCATACCGCGTCCTGGCCTCCATCTCCTCCTGCTCTAGGCTCGTCTGCCTGGCGTTACTACCATTCAGATGTTCCTCGAGCGGGTACGAGGGAGGGGAGATCCGCCATAACTCAAGCAAGCGAAGTCTCTGCTCGTAGTTAGCGTTGAGGAATAGCTGGGCTTGGGTTGGGAGGAGGGCAGAAGGATCAATGGAATGCTGGCGTAGCGTGTCGGCCAAGGCTGCGGGAATGGAGGACTCGGCGTATGGCGGTGGTGGGCTGCCGGAAGGGTCAGATGTTGTATCTGGCCGGATGTGCGCCGTTTGGGTGTAGTGGCTGGAAATGAAGTGGATGGGCTGATCGGCCTGCTTCTCCATATCGTGGGGCACGTGTCCAAAAGAAGAATCCGGCTGAGCAGCGGCCTGGGCTAGGTGCATGTTCTGTGCGAACAGTCGTGCCAGTTCGTCATGCTGTGTAGTATTCATAGTTACTGTACTGCCTCTTGCCGACGTCTGCTTCTGGGAGACCAGGGCCGCACTGAGGAGGTCGAAGTTAGTGGTTGTTGTAGATGCAGGAGCGGCCTCAAAAAAACCGTGCTTACGTGGATGCGAGCGTGATCTTGCTTCCCAACAGTCGGCGAGGTCGACACTAGTGTCCTGGAATGGCACGTATCGCAGTATGGAACAAGGAGTAGCCGATCGAGTATCGGAGTGGTCTCTGGCAAGCAGAGCAACCCGCCGGCGCACCCAGGATGTACTCGTCCTCCTGCGTGTGTGCACTCCCAAGGATAATTCACAAGATTCTTGACGTCCTATCGCCTGTCGGCCGCTGCTGCCGCTTCGGTGCTCGTTGATACCACCTCCTTTGGCTTCTCAACAAGGGCCCGTCAGCGGAGGAGGGTCGGACGTAGTGAATAATCTCTTTTTCGTGGGTGTGTAAGGACAAAGCGGAGGGGTTGGTTTTAGTCGTCTCTGGACTCTTATATCTTGATTTTTGAAGGCTATGAAAGTACTACCTATCGATCAGTCGAACTGGAGAGGAAAAGGATGCTGGGTCATGTGGACAAAGACGGTATGAGGATCAAAGAAACAGGAGATGATAGTCGGTAGATGACGCCCAACATGCCCAACCCAAGATCGCACGGGAGCCGGCTTCTTGCGTTGTGATATTATGTAAGCGCTGTAATCGCCCTACTACGCGCCACAACCGTCAAGCCTCACGGAAACGCCAGCTCCGCGAACGCGCAGACGTGAGCTGCCTCCAGAGCTTCATGGTCGTGCGCACCTCGCCATACCACAACATCCATCTAACAACACCAAGAGTGAACACACGAACAGATCAGAATCACACCTCCCAACCTGCTATCAAGACCTGCCGACATCAGTACCGTCCAACGCAGCATTCGCTGCCTGCGTGATCTCGAGCCATGGTAATCCCCGACGCACCCCATCTCCCACCACCACACCATCGCTAACCCATGACCCAGACGTCAATAGGCACAGGCTACGACCTCTCGAACTCCGTCTTCTCCCCCGATGGCCGCAACTTCCAGGTCGAGTACGCCGTGAAAGCGGTCGAGAACGGCGGCACGGCGGTCGGGATTCGATGCAAGGACGGCGTGGTGCTGGCGCTGGAGAAGCTCGTCTCGAGCAAACTGCTCAAGAAAGACGCCAACAAGAGGATAGCGACGGTGGATAGGAATATCGGCGTGGTACGCTCCCTCTGCCCATCCCCTCACCGCGCTCGCTCGCTTTGGGTACTGACCGACTGTTTCCCCCCTGCAGGTCCACTCCGGCCTCCTCCCCGACGGCAGACACTTCGTGAGCCGCGCCCGGGACGAAGCGGCGAGCTGGCGCAGCACGTACAAAGCGCCCATCCCCGTCTCCTCGCTCGCGGACCGCATGGGCCTCTACGTGCAAGCCTACACCACTCACTCATCGGTGCGGCCGTTCGGCATCACGGGCATCGTGGGCGGCTGGGACGCGGAGACGGCGGTCGACGTCGACGGCGTGGTGGGCCGGGGCCCGACGGCCGGCAGCGGCGGCAAGGCCAAGGGCGTCAAGGAAGGCGGGCCATACCTTTACATGATCGAGCCGTCGGGGCTGTACTGGGGCTACTACGGCGCGGCGACGGGGAAAGGTCGACAGGCGGCGAAGGCGGAGCTGGAGAAATTGAAGCTCGATCCCAATGATGGCGAGTGCATTTCTTTGGAGGAAGGGGTCAAGGAGGCGGCGAGGATTATCTACGTCGCGCATGAGGATAGTAAGGATAAGGAGTTCGAGCTGGAGATGACGTGGATCAGCGCCGTGAGCGGGCCGACAAAAGGCAGACACGAGGAGGTGCCGAAGGCGCTGCGGGAGGAGGCGGAGCGGTTGGCCAAGGTGGCGTTGGAGGGCGAGGATGAGGAGGAAGAGGGGAAGATGGAGGAGTAGTAGTGGAGGTGGGATGACGAGCTGTTTGTACGATTATGCGATGGGTAAGTACAGATCTGACTTTGCGAGGACGCATAGCAGGGCGTTGTTGTGTGTCGTGCCTGAGAGTCCTTCACGGATTGACAGAAATGCTGGACTGGGGCACAGCGTACCGGAGCAGGAACGTGGTGAAGCCGTAGCTCCTACAAAGCTTGAAGGGTATAAAGTATTTGAGTTTCTTGGGGATGCGAGGCTATACGTACACACATCAACCGCCATCCGTGGGAATGAAAGGCGTCATCTAGACTAGTCTCGGTCATCTCTCGCTTGAACGCTTGCAGGCAAAGGTATCATTAAACACAAAACACAATCCGCAACTGAAATAGAAAAAGTTATCTCCCAGCTTCCTCTTCGGAGCCCTTTGACTTCGCGGAAGGAGGAGAAGGGGAAGAAGACCGCACCGCACGCGCCGCCATCTCCTCCTCTTCGTCATCCGTCGGCAACGGCGTAGGCAGCTGACTCGGCTCCTCGACATCAGTCCCCGAAGTCGTTGGTCGCGACGCCGCGGTGTCCGGTGACTGAGCGAGCGGCGTGGCGTCCTCTTTACTCGACGGGTCGTCGTCCGTGATGGTAGCAGTATCCATCAAGCCTCGTCCTTCCGCAAGCTTCTGCGCCTCGAGCCGTCGACGCCCAATCTCCGCTTCTTCCCGCTGCTCGATGCCGTGTTCCTCCCGCCTGAGCTCGCTCATCGTCGGCGGTGTGGGCGTGTCGTCGTCGAGAGACGGCGTCGGCGGCGCCGCGCTCGTGCTGCTACCTCGGCTCCGGCCTTTAAGCCCTGTCGTGGTGCTGCTCCCTCGACTCCGGATCGAATGGGTGCGACGGGTGGAAGTGCGACTGCCGGCCGAGGGCCGCTTGCCGCGCTTGCTGCTGCGCGGTCGGTTGTTCGAAATGTTCTCCGTCTCCGGCGCGTCGCCGGCGGACTGCGTCGTGCGCCGCTCGAGCACCATGGCGAATTCGTCGTCCAGCGGGACGGCGTCGTCTTCGCCGTCCGAGGGGAAGATGTCGCCGCGGCTGCTGAAACTATCGGTCGTCTCGCCCGAGCCGGCCGTGCCCGCGGTCCCGCTCCGCGCGCGTCGATGTGTTTTTCGGGCTCCGCTCTCGCTGGGCTCGCTGTCCTCAAGCAGGGCTTCGCCCTCGGTGCGATCGCGCGCGAGCCGTCTCGCGCCGGGATGTTCTTGGAGATCGGCGGCCGACGGTCGGTATCTCAGCGCCTTGCCGCCGAACAGCTTGCCGAAGAAGGAAGAGCCCGGGATGACGGTCGGGTCGGAGGCGGCGTCGTGCGACTGCGCGCCGCTTTTCCGTCTGCCCTTTGGATACGACATGCCTCTTTGCCTGGCGGGCTGCGTGCTCGACACTGTGCCATAGCTTCCTCCACTGCCCGTCAACAAGCGATCGAAGTCGTCGTTGCCCCAGCCCAGCAAGCCATCCGTCTCGTCCTCGTCCCAGTCATCGTAGAAGTCGAAGCTCAGCTCCGCGCGGCCTTGACTCCTCCCACGCCCCCTCTGTCGCCGCAACCGGTCGCGTTGCGTGAGGTTGAGCGATGGGCAGCTGGCGTCGACGCAGGTGGTCAGACAGGCGCCGACGGACTCGAAACAGGGTCGGATGTAGTTCTGCCCGAAGATGTAGATGTTGCTCTGTGCCTGCTCGTTGGCGCGCTCGACGGTCTGCCCGATCTCGTTCAGGCGGCGGCGGAAGCGCGGGTCATTGGTTCTGTACATGACAGAGTGGTGGATGAGGTAGGCGGAGGTGGAGGTGGAGGTGGAGGTGGAGGTGGAGGTGGGAGCTTTCACACGCGAGTCACATGGGTGCGCGGGCGTAAGGCGAGGAGGCGTCAATGGTTCGCGTTCGGGAGTGGAGCTTCATCAGGTCATGGAGGTGATGGTACGTATTGGGCGGTGACAGCACGTGTGTGAGTATGTAGTCCTTCCGGTAGGGCTGCCACTACTTTGAGCTTATTCCACGTGATCTGGGGGAGAACTCCATGGTACCTATATACTACTGTATCAGCCTATTCAGGTACTGTATCCACACAGAAGCTGCGTATTTCCATAATAAATAACAGCTGTATAAGGTAATTATTAGTACACGCGATACGTATAGTGCGGCATACTTCAGTCGATCCATCGCTACATCTTTCCCACACGAAGACAATCAGATCAGACATAAGGTGCAGAACGGGGCTGGCTGGTCAGCCTGGTATCATATGAATATTCACCTTATGTGATGATGGATCAGCGATGGGAGATTCTTCCACAATCCAGACCTTCCTCGCCCCCACCCGGCCAGACCACCGTCCGTCGACTTGGCGCGGTCGATGGTCACGTGCAGTGGTCTGGAAGCCCCAAAACCTCACCCTCAATCAACGATCGGGTTACAGGTAAGGTACACGCACATCTACCGCATAGGAGGAATGTTGTTGTTGTTGATGGGGGTTAGGACGGAGCTTCCTCTCATCTCACACTCAATCCCTCCCTATGTCCTCTTCCTTTCTTATCTTACCTTCCACTTCAAGTCCTTCGTTCTTCCACCCATTGGCCCAGACCCGCGCCTCTTACGCACTCGCACGGCCTAGACCATGCATTACAGTATGTTTTTGTGACCACCTCAATCAACATCCTCTCGGCGGTCCACGTCTCTAACAACCAAGCAGTTCGTTTCCTCAAGACACCCAAGGTCAACGTCGACAAGGACCGCGTCGAACTCCGCGCCGTCGTGACCATTACCACCGACCTCGGCGAAACCTTCTACCCTTCTGCCCTCGACCTCACAGCCACCGTCCGCGACCCCGCGCAAGATGGGGACATCTATCTGAGGCGTAAAGTCTCATGGCCGGCCGGCGCCCGCTCCGCACCCGTCGTCTTCGACTTGTCTCGGCAAGACATCGACTGGCCGGCGTGCATGCACATCGCGGTCAAGGGCAGCAATGGTCGACCTGCGGGCTTCCTGTCGCCGATTGTGGACATCTGGAGTGGCTGTCTGAACCCTACCAAGGGCAAGTTTGATAGCGGGCGGAGGGTGGAGAGGCGCTTCACCTCCCTGGCCGAACGCACGATATCCTTGCTCGAGGATGCTGGAGACAGCATCGCAAGACATCTGTGGGTGCGTACATCAACACCTACTCCTCGTCTCCGACATCCGCTAACAAACCCCACAGGACGGCAGCCAAGCCCTCGCCCACTACATCGACCACACCATCTCCCTCCAGATGCCCTCCTCCCCGCTCCCCTTACTCGAATACGTCCTCGTCTCCGCCACCTACCGCCGCCTCAACATCCTCGAGCTCGGCTGCGGCTGCGGCACCGTGGGCATCGGCCTCGCCCAGTCCATCCCGGACTGCGACGTCCTCCTCACCGACCTGCCCGAGGTCGACGCGCTCGTGCGCGCCAACATCGCCCGCATGAACCCCGCCATCTCCTCCAAAGTCCACTTCGAACCCCTCGACTGGGAACACCCCTCCCTGGCCCCGAAACTCCAACACCGCACCAACGACCTCATCGTCGTCTCCGAGTGCACCTACAACACCGACACCCTCCGGCCCCTCGTCCGCACCCTGTGCGCCCTGCTCGCCCGCTCCCCGAAAGCCGTCATCGTCGTCTCGACCAAGACCCGTCACGCGAGCGAAGCGGCGTTTTTCGACCTTGTCCAGGACGCTGGGATCATAGAGGAAGGGAGGACGCGCTGGGTCTTACCCGGTTCGCCTGGTAGCGGCTATGCGGACGGAGCGACGGATGTCGGGTTGCATGTTTTCCATGGTCGAGAGCACAGGTTGAGTCTGAGCCCGAGGGAGAGGAGCGAGGAGGATGTGCCCTCCCAAACTCGCGCGGTGAAGGCGGGGAGTAAGTCGCGTTAGACTGCGTATTCTGCGGATACGGGAGTCACAAGGACACTTGGGAGGTGGTAGGCTGGCGTTCAAGGGGTTAATGGGGTAGGCGGGTTGAGGCATCTCAACGTAGCCGAGCAAGATACCACGCTCGCCGCGTTTCTTGACGAATATCTACGAAAATGGCGCATGGGGACGTTGGATGTGGCTGGTAGAAACGAATTTGGTGCCCGGACGGAGACGAGGGTATGCGCGAGAGACGCGCACATACATTGTTTCATTCATCGGGAAATGACGAGGAAACAATCGAGATATCGAAGATCGAGGCACCACTGCGCAGCAGCCTCACCGTCGGAACTCAACAAACCCCAATGCTAACCCTCCCGGTGTCGTATCCACAGCACTATACAATATACACTCCCCGAAGTCTACACTTACCTTTGACTTATTGTACCCCAACCC
>Ga0058704_10000214_pt1 | contig 32004 bp, 36 predicted proteins | sample AgamicMgSfe_FD_71363 | JGI IMG/M metagenome (GOLD analysis project Ga0058704, IMG submission 71363) | Agave microbial communities from Guanajuato, Mexico - Mg.Sf.e | ecosystem: Host-associated > Plants > Phyllosphere > Phylloplane/Leaf | place: Guanajuato, Mexico | collected 2012-05-30
CTCCTACTCCGTAGTCTTATTATAAAAGTTGTTGTAGTCGACCTTCTTAATAGCATCTACCTCTAAGATTCTTATACGCCCTTTGAGCATAAGCTTGACTTCGTACATAGCGCGATAGCTAGCCTTTGACTTGTACTTATAGTAAGCATACGCCTTCTTGTCTTTATTATAGAATACGCAATACTCCATAGAAGTACCCTTATGAGTATAGTATAAGTAGGGCGTCATAGCGCTCTTACCCTCCCTAGTCTCTATGATCTAGCTAGCGGCATTATACTTGTATAGGTTGTTTAGCGCGTTCTTCTTTGCGCTCTTCGAAGCTAGATGATTATCTTTATACATAGCGTTAGTAAGCTACATCTGCTATTTACTCTTAGAGACGAAGTAGAACGCTATTTTGTTAGCGGTCTAAGGGTGGCGAAGGCCTAGGGTAGTAGCAGGGCAGAGGGCAAGGTTAGTAGTATCTATATTATTATTGTTATTATTATTACTACTACTACTATTCTTAGGCTTAGTACAAGTATGTAGGAGAGTATTAAAAGTATTGACATTACGAAGGAAGAGAAGGGAGTTTTTATCTTTAGAAGAATAATGAAAGTAAAGGCTATTAGTGTTAATAGTAAGTATGTAAATAATAGCATATCAGCTAGTCAATGAAGTAGCAACAATGAAGCGGCAACAATGAAGCGAGTGAAGAGACAATGAAGTGGAAGTAAGCCTTTAATGCGCTTATAGTGAGCACAAAGACAACAATAACAAGGTGTGTGTGTGTAGAGGTTCAGACAAAGAGCCCAAAATCCATGGATCTACTAATGTGGCGGTATGGCACACTCAGCGCTCCGTCCTTACCTCAGCTTGAGAGCAGCTATTACGCCTCACCACCTTTCACATGTCACGGAAAGCATACAGCAGGATCTGGGTGGTCTTCTCTACTTTCACTTCGTACAGACAACGCCAGAGAAGGTAGTTTTGCCGAATGTACCCTGCTTTACATCGGCTCTTCACGCGTTGAGCGCCTCGCGCTTCAGTACATAAGTACTAGCGTGTCGCGAGGTATGACTACCCTATCTATACCTGGATACAAGGAAAACTTACCGCATGCTCGACTTTTGGGCTCCCCGTCACATCCATCATGTTCGGTCGCCGCCACAAGTGCACCGACAGCATGATCAAATCCTCTTCTTCTGACCTTCGTCGTTGACATCCCTCAGTCCGTAGACGAGCGCCAGAACACCCAGAACCGTCAGCGCGATATTGCCGTAGACCCCAATGTCCATCGCCACCGTATGATGGGTTTCCCGCCTCCAGTGTCCGTACGCACCGATCCCGGTGGTGACGTGGTGGAAGATGGTGATCAGCACAGCAGCGCGCGCGTACGGTTTCTTGTACTTCGACGGCGCCGGGTCCGCCAGGGCTGAGCCGACCAGGGATTCCGGAAGCGGCACTGCATCGCACAGGGCGACCAGCAGCATGCCGATGGCGATCAGACCCCAGCCGTCTGTCCAGATGTTGTAGATTTCCAGATCTGGCCGTGTGATCAGCTGCTGTGCTTGTGGTCGGGAGGGTACGATCTGCGCAGAAGTTTACCATTGGCTCCGAAGAGGCCATTCGGTCCCAGTTTCGCATCGACTGGTGGCCGAAACCAAGATGCCACGCGGTGCGGGTCAACGAGGCGCATCAGGCCGCGTAGAGCATACCAGAAGGCGGTGCCTGGGCCAGTCAGTGGATGTGAGTGACCATCGGGCGTGCGTGTCATATACCGAATACATAGGCATGGTAGGTCTGCAGCTATCGTTAGTACTGATGTTTGAGTGCGGTCAGGAGCCCAGGGAGGTTACGTACGTTGGTGAGACCTCTGATGGTTTCTACGAGCGACATAGTGCTCCGATTGTGCTTCACAGTATGTAGGAATGTTCTGTACTTTGCAAGAATGGAACAGGAATGTATGGATGAGGGTTTATATAGGTCTTCAGATAAAAGAAGAGTACATGTCTACCAAGACGAACTGGAGATCACATGTGCCGGGGCCATGCAATACGTACGCCATGGTGCGTCATACCGATGCGGGACGATAATGTAAACCACCAACATGCACACGCGACCACCCGCCAGAGGAAGCAGAATGGCGACATTGACTGTCCAGTCGTTCGGAACATTGATAAGAAGATGGGCGTGGGAGCATGCAACACTTTCCGGTTTGCATGTAGTACCTAGGTACGGTAGGTATACAGAATTGGGAGCTGCGGCACACCGAGCCATGGCCCTGCTTTCTACCTCACCCGTCTCTTCTGCAGGTACAAGAGCTACAATCTAACCCTTCACGTGCCGAGCCATCACCCTGAAAAATGTACTGCGGCTCCAAGAGACTGACAGCATGGGGTGACGCCAACGTGAACTGCCTTAGCTACAGTAGCCCGATGAACCCGGTCCAAGGGAGTGGATGGTGGACTCCGTCCATTGTCTGTACTGCATTGAGCCATCTGAATCAGCTGAGGGCAGGACTGGACACGTCTGTGCAACAGTGCCTTTCACAGGTGTAATGACCCTGTCGTAGTTCATAGGCATGCTCAAACATCTCCACCAACAGCCTCTAAAGGAACGCAGAGGATCACCGCGTTGATGCTTTACGCCTTGCCTCTGTATGCGGCCGGGAAGATCTCAGTTTCCGTGCGACACCGTTCGGCCGCTGTGCTAGACCATATCGTGCGCATTACACGAGCAGACGCAGGCGGGACGGTCAGGCGCGAATGTCGTCTTCTTCTCAGAGGTCGACATCGTAAAGTCTAATCCAGTCCCGTCGGGAATGCAGTCAGAGAGGCAACGTATACGCCCCACACGCACAAGTGCGACTTGCCTGAGCAGTCGCATCACCATCAGTATGTTGCTGGTAGTGGCGTGCACAGTGTGGCCCCGCCGTTGTAGCTACACTGACGACGCGACCGGACAGTAACAGCATCCGGTACCGTCCGTACTTGGTAATATGGCGCCCCGTTCGAGCATCGCCGTCGCTGCTCCAGTATCACGACGCGGTATCCAGTCTCATTCCTCAACCTCCATCTTAGTAATATGATGCCCCGGCACAACAACCAACCCGACGAACCTCTTCCGCATATCCACCCGGACATTGCCCCCGCGACCCTCTCGCTCGTGCTTTTCGGCCGCGATCCGGACATCCGTCGGCGAAGGCCGTCGATACTCGTGGGTCATGTTGAGGATGAGGTTGCGCTCGCGGTCGGTGCATTTCAACTGGCCCACGAACATGCGGCCGTCGGTGATGTGGATGTGGAGGGTCCGGTTGAGGAACGAGTTCAGGTATTCGGCTGCTTTTTGGAATTCTTTCTCGCTGTCGGCCGTTTGGGACGGGACGAAAGCTGTGGCCATGGCAGGTACCCTGCCAAAGCAGTAGATGGAGGTTTGTACGAGAGATGTTGGAAGAACAGCGGCGACAGCGAGGCTTCGGGAACTGCCGAAGCCCACACTTCATGTCCTCACCAACATTGAAGGCGTCGTCTGGATTGCGTACCTCTGTAAACTCGGTGGGCGCCGAAATGATTATATACTGCGGGATTGTTTGATGCATTGTGTAAAGAGTGCAATCATACCGCGACACACCCAGGGACCAATGTTACCAACCATCTATCTACAAACCCCCATCGCACTCACAACTTCATGCCCAAAACCTTGTGCACCCGAAGAGCCTGCCGAATGCTCAGATCCAACATAATCTCCTCGCTCCCGCCGGGAATGGCATAGGCCCGGACATCCCTATACAACCTTTCGACCTTCGCACCTTGCCCGCCACGACTATAACTCAACCCCCCAAAGATCTGCGACGCCTCACGCGCACAGAACTCAAACGTCGTCGTCGCCTGGGCCTTGAGACCGGCGATGGCGCCGCCGAGCTTGAGCATGGCCTCCATGTCGGACATCATCTGACACTGGTAGACGAGCGCCTCGAGCCAGGCGTACGAAGCCTCGATCTGGCGCGCCATGTGCGCGAGCTTGAGGCGGATGACGGCGTGGTCGATGAGCTTCTGGCCGAAGGTGCGGCGCTTGTGCGCGTACTTGATGCTCTCCTCGTAGCACACGCGGCTGAAGCGCAGGCACTGGATGATGATGCCGATGCGCTCGTGGGAGAAGTTGGTCATGATGACCTTGAAGCCTTGGTTCTCCTTGCCGATCAGGTTCGCCATGGGCACTTTGACGTCCTCGAAGGTCACGTAGGTCGTGCCGGAGGACCACACGCCTTGGCAGTCCATGCGTCGCGTGCTGACGCCGCCCATGCTGCGCTCGATGAGCAGGAGCGAGACGCCGCCCATGCCTTCGCCGCCGGTGCGCACGGCGGTGGTGAAATAGTCGCTCCAAATGCCGTTGGTGATCCATTTCTTCTCGCCGTTGACGATGTAGTGTTTGCCGTCCTCGGTGAGTTTGGCCTCGCAGGTCAGGTTGGCGACGTCAGAACCGGCGTCGGGCTCGGTGATGGCCAAGCATATCCGCTTGTCGCCGCTGAGGATCCCAGGAACGATGCGGTCCACTAGTTCCTTCTTGCCGTGCTTGACGAGCGGTGGACAGCCGATGCCGAACCCACCGAGGATGTTCCAGACAAAACCACCGGAACCAGTCCGCGATAGTTCATCCGTGATGAGCAGTTCGTGGAACAGATCCCATTTCTCGGGAGCCACGGACTTGACCGTCCTGCCACCGGCCAACTCAGTCGGGTATGGGTGCATACCGAGCGTGCCGGCCAGATAGCCACGCTCTCCCATCGCCTTGTACACACTATCCGGGACTTTCTTCGCCTCGTCCCACTCGGTGACGTTGGGCATGATCTCGTCCTCTACCCATTGTCGCACCTCGGCCCGCAACGCCGCGTGCGATTCGTTGAAGTAAGGTGTGTGGTAGCTCTGATACCACGAAGGGTCTGCGTACGGGACAAGGTCACCGAATAAATCCATCGCCTCTGCTTCTTCACGCGCGGCGGGGCCCGGCGCAGGAGCGACAGTGCCCGACTCCGCTGACGGTACGACCAGCTCCTTCTTCTCCTCCGAGGGTGGCGGCGTCGCGGAAGGCGTGGGTGGGGTTTGCTGGGCTGGCTTGGGTTTGCTATCCAGCGAGCCGACCTGCAGTTGCTTTTGGTACTTCTTCAGGATGGATTCGTTGTGGTACTTCCAGAACTGCTTCGAGGCGTCTTTTCCGGCGACTCTCTGGAGGACTGGACAGGGCGTCAGTGAAGGTAACATTTCTCTGGGCCGCTGCAACCGACATACTCTTCTTGCCGCCCGGATGCTCCTCCTGGAACTTGGTGAGATCGTAGACATCCTGGTCGACAATGATCCAGAGACTGTCGGGCTTGTTGTGCGACGCGACGTCGGCGGGCTTGTAGGTCTGCGGCATGATGGAGGATATGTGATGAGGATATGTGATGAGGATAGGTGTGAAGGACGGGTGGTGTCAAGGAGAGCAAACGGAGGAGGAGAGGGAAGAGAGAGAGCGAGGGCGTACCAGAGGTTATCGTGGGACTGCTGGTCGCGGCCGATGGACTTTCACATGCTCGAGACGTGAAGGGTCCAGCCTTGAGCCGAGCCGACGAGCATGTGCTTTACCACAGGCCCCAAGGTAGGAGGTATCAGCTGACCAGATCACACGGAAACCCGGGGACCATTCCATCTTGGTGGTCTGCATTTACCCGTTTGCTCGTAAATTTGGTCAGACACATTGTTCGTCGTCGTGATTCGGTGCCGGGTGTTGCTAAGAAGCTCTTCGCTGGTTGTTTCCCACCAAAAAGTACCGAGGCATCCGGACAGCAATCCCCATGCGAGAGTTGAGGCTCAAGTGGCGCGGAAGCGCGTACATGTAGGACAAAAGTCGACGCTCGCTAAAGGAGACGTACTGTATACATGTAGTCCATCTGAGATTCTGTACATTTACTTGACCTCGACCCAAGAGCACCACGTACGGCACACATGTAGCAAGCGCCGTCAACATCGCGAGCATGGTAACTGGTGTTGCGGCGTCTGCGGCAGAAAGCCCGTCGCCAGCCAAACAACAGCATGACCCGCCTCCGGAAAGGCCATCGACGACATGGACGCGACGCCTGATCATCCTCGCTTTCTGGCTGGTCGTTGCATGTCTCGGGGTGCCTCATTGGATCTGGACGACTTCGATCCATCGCTCCGACCTCCCGATCGATGCCATGAACGCCTGGGCTGATGGCAAGGTATTCTTTGTCGAAGGGCGATGACCTCGCAGGAGAATGCTAATGTTGAGGGCAGGCGTCTCAGCTTCGGTATCCATTGCTCGTTCAACTCAATGCTGGTTGGATGGATCACCAGAGGGCCGTGGACCTTGCCAGTGAAGCGCAATCTCGCCTCAACGCTTTCAACGACTTTCAACTCTACGACTTTGATGTGGTGACTGGTGAAAGTGCTAACGCTGTTCTTACGGTACAACTGGATCTTGCCAGAGGCGAACATCCACGCGCGAAGCTGAGATCTTGGCTTCCTGTTCTGGACATTCAGTACACACAGACGCAGTCGAGCGACCTTGCTGCCTTCATTGCGCAAGAAATTCGTAAAGTCTTCGAAGATGAACACGCCTCTCTATCGTACCTTTTGAGCGAAACACCGTTCTCGTCTGGGAGGGAAATGCTACTGGACTCTAAGACGACCGCTCGTCTGGATGCACGAACCACGAGGGCATTCAAATACGCTTCGACGTATCACCTGACCTTTTCGCTTTTCGCATCTTCCTCTTCGCCTTCAGCATGGGACGTCGAGGAAGCACTCGGCCAATATATCAAGCCTCTGCTGGAACGCTTGTCACCCGTGTACCAGTTGACGGTCGAGACCCAAGTGCAGCTTCACGCGTCATTTTCGCCCTCAATCGCTGGCCCAACCTGTGACGACCAGACCAAACAGTGGAAACTCCAGAAGAGCGACCTGAGCGGTTTCATCAACGCAGCAGAATGGCCTCTGAACCCGAGTATTGGGACTGGACCTACCGTCAACTTCGTGCTCTACGCACCGTCCGAGGAGCAGACACCGCTCGTGGTCGCAGAGACAGGAGGCAACAACTGGCTCATCCCGCAGTGGGGTGGTGTGCAGATCTATAATTCGGTCACCACTCAACCGAGGAAGCTCACGGCGACGGACCTGGAACCAGTGATGCTCACCTTCGCCGACCAGCTGACATCACTATTGGGTCTGCCGCCTTCGCCGCCGTCTCTATCCCTCCGCATCTCAAGTCTCACCCGCGAACGAACAACCTCTCTTATCCTCTCCGCCTCTTCAACCTTGGGTGCCCTCGCTCGGCTGACCCACAAACTCACCTCCATCGCCATCCCGGATACCGTGGCAAAGTCCGTCGACCAGACCATCCACCGTCTCGAACAGGCCTGCGCAGACCTGCGAGAGGGCCGCTTCGACAGCGCGCTGGAGAACGCGCGCATCGCCAACGACGAGGCCGAGCGCGCTTTCTTCGAGCCGTCCATGGTTGGGCAGGTGTACTTCCCAGATGAGCACAAAGTCGCCGTGTACGTCCCTCTTCTCGGACCCATGGCCGTCCCGCTCATCATGGCCGGTGTCAAGGAGATCCGGAAGATGGCCGCGGCTCGAAAGCTGAAAGCAGCATGAGATACGCGAGGATATCAATCAAACGGTCCTTATGAATCGTATGCCCAGGGTATCATGCTCTTTCACGATGCCAAGCTCGACCATTTGGAGGACGGCTGCACTAGGACACAACTGCCGGGCCGTTTGTGCGCCCATCTTGTCCCGCATGGCCGTGACGTGCATGCATAGAGGCGCTCGCCGTCCGTACACGCAAGCTTCGAGCATCGTTCGTCACGGTTGGATGGTGAACGGTACAAGCCACCGAAGCGGAGGGGTAGTGGGTGTTTGTATTTGTGTGCACGTGGAGCACGTCATGTGGGCACTAGGTCATTGCCTACGTGTACCAAAAGCAACGGAAGCTTTTGCCGTCGATCCGTTGCTCCACGGTTCCACCGCCAACCGGTCCCGTGAAAGTCGAGAAGCGTGTATCCGGGTTTTGAGGGGTAGAAGAAAGTCCAAGTGAGATGTACAGCATAGCAACCAGACTCCCAAACAAACACTGTCGTCCTTGATTGTCCAGATGACCTGTAGAAGCGAGATGTACTATACATACAAACACTATAGTATACAAATCTTGGGTAACCGTTACCATCGATCCCATATTGAAAGTCTTCATCAAAAAACCTTGCTTTTTAAGCCGCAACTCGGGCGGCTGCATGCCTTCTCCGGCGCTAGTGGGCTTCGTAGATGTGGCTGATGCCGAAGGGAAAAGGGAAAAGATGATACAACGAGATTGCGCGGCGTTCGATTGTTGTTGTGAGAAAGCCTGGAGGCTAAGAACTAAAGGGGCGTGGGTGGTGGCGGTTCCTCAACCATCATCACTACAGTTACAACTCTACTGCACGCTCTTCTTCTCTTTACAGTTCTTAAACAATAACACATTCTTTATTCCTCTCCACTTCCTCTTCTCCCTCCTCTTCCTTGCTTGCTCTTCCTCCTCTTCTCTTCACTCACCGTCCTTCACGATCATGCGCAATTCCGGCGTCGCCAGGTTCTTGCTCGCGGGTGTCTTTGGAGCGGGCGCCGATGCTATAGTTCGGGGTGTCAATCTTGGGTATCGTACCGCCTTTTATGAGCAGTTCCTGGATTCCAACATATACTGACGAATGCGACAGAGGTTGGCTAGTCACGGAACCATGGTAAGGATATATCATCGGCGAGATATACGATGGATGAGACGAGAGACAGAGAGAGAGAACGGGTGGTGCGAGCGCACGTGGGCTGACCCAAACTCCTCCTTCAGGATGACCCCTTCGCTGTTCAACTCGACCGGGACCGCCGACGAGTGGCATCTGTGCAGTGCGCTCGGGAAGACGAAATGTCTCTCGACGTTGCAAAATCACTGGTCGTGAGTTATATGTTCGCGGATGATCCTGTAGTTTGGGCTGTACTGATTGCTCGGCAGGACTTTCTACACGCGGGATGATTTTGTCGAAATCAAGAATGCAGGTTTGAGGTATGTCGTGGAATGATTCAGAGTGAATGATGCTTTATGCTAACCATCTTCATACAGTACGCGAAACCGTCGTGATATTGCCCGTGGCGTTTGCTGACCTTTCGCCTCGAAGCTGCTGTCCGCATTCCGCTTGGCTACTGGGCGGTAGACCTGCTCGACTACGAGCCATATGTATCCGGCCAGGCAAGTAGCAATTTACGCGCTCGCTCGAAATTGCAAGCTGACGATTGGCAGTACCCACATCTCGTCCAAGCCGTTGAATGGGCCAACGAAATCGGTCTGAACGTCTTCATCGACCTGCACGGCGCCCCCGGATCGCAGAACGGATGGGAGGAGACTGGCATCGTCGGCCCGATCGATTTCCCGGCCAACTCGTCGAATTCCGACCGTGCTCTGAACGTGCTGAAGAACCTGACCACGGAGTTTTCGAAAGACATCTACGGTCGTACCGTGACGAGTAAGTTGTCTTGCTTTGGCCTTGCTGTAAACTCAAGACGACCGCTTACTCACACGACGGATCGTAGACATCGAACTACTCAACGAACCCATCTTTGACGACAAGCTACTCAAGGAGTTTTACACCGCAGGCGCCAGGGTGGTCGGTGCGGGCAACTCGAGCGGCATCAACGTCACGATTCACGGTGAGCTCCGAACCGTACAGCTATTGGGCGAAGAGGGTGGACGCTGACAGTCCCAGATGCTTTCTACAACCCTCCACAGTGGAAGAACTACGATCCCAGCAACCCAAATGCCAATACCCCTGCCGAGTTTCTAACGCTTGACACCCATCAATTCTGGGCTTTCCCCCCTCTCAACAATTTGACCGAGCTCGAAGTCCTCCAGCAAATTTGTTCCCTGGGGCAGGAGCTGAAGATGCCGAACAGCGGACTCCTTCCGACTTTGGTCGGCGAATGGAGTTTGTCCACCGGTATCACTGCCGATTCGACAAGCAACACCGAGCAGGACGGCCAGAAGCGGACCTGGTTCCGGCAGCTCTTCGAGGCGCAAAACGCCGCCTACACGCCCGACGGTCCAGGCCAGGCTTCGATCGGTTGGGTAAGACAAACCCCCATACCCTTCTAGCATCGTAACAGAGCTAATACAGCGTCAAAAAGTTCTTTTGGTCTTTCAAACTTGAGTCCGATATCGACGCCTGGTCCTACCGTAGAGGTCTCGCCGACGGCTACATTCCCTCGAACGTTAGCGACCCCTCTACGTACATCTACCCTATTATGCAGAACGGCTGCATTGACCCTACGCACTCGTACAACGCCTCGGCTACTGTAACGCCCAACTGGCCGTCGGCCGGTTCGGCTGGTAGCACCGCGAGCGCGACGTCTTCTGGCGCAAGCAGTGGCGGGGCGGCTGCAACGCACTCGCACGCTTCGCCGTCGGCTCAATCTGCCGCTTCTGGTGTGTCGGTGGGAAGGGTCTGGGTCGTTATTGCCGGGGTTGTGGCGTACAGTGTTCTTCTCCTTTGTTAGACCATAGAGTATAGGGGTCGATGTGCTAGAAGAGCAATTGTAGGTATGTAATGTATAAAATTTGCCCGAAAGTTTGCCTGAGAATTTGGCTTGGAGTTGGTCTGTGCGTTTGGATGTTTTGGGCCTCGGCTTCCCTTGTGTACCTAGGTAGGTAGGCAGAATGGTAGACCATGCCCGCTGCTGCTGTTGTGAACGAAGTTCTGTGCATCTGCGACGAAGGAATGGCATTCTTTACGGGTACATAGGTTCCTGGGGGACGGTGAAATTAGGACACCTCCGCACTGAGGCAAAACGAGATATAAGCAACACTGCCACCTTTGAAAAGGTGCTACTTACCCCTCGAGTTTAATACACTTCTTATATCGTGTAGGCGTAGCTTTAACTATGCTATGAATCTTGTTACTGTAGTGTAATAGTTGTAATACCGTGGGCCTTTGTGTTCAAGTTGCCTCACCCTTAGTGCGGAGGTGTCCTAATTTCACCGTCCCCCAGGAAATAGGTAACACCGCAGACGGCGTGACCGAAAGATTTGATGAAAATGAACGGCCGCACGCTCTCGAGCGTAAGTTACCCTCTCATTTGATATCTAATCGTACCCAAGCTTCGTCCGTTTCTCCTCACTCCTCACTGGAAAGAGAGTTGGGAGTCAATAAGGTAGCCGTCGAACAGTCCGACGAAGACAATGCAAAGCGGATTCGAGTGCGAAGGACGAGATCGAAACTGCTACTTTCACCATTGGTGCATGATGCTGTCGATGCACTGGAGTTGTCCAAGTGTACAACCCTAGGTTGTTGTCAGTGCTGACGAGCGAGCAACACGACGGGCTGATGCGGATACTTGTTATCTCTCTCGCGCTGCTGTTGACTGCTCGGTGGACTGATGCTCAAGAGTTGATTCAAAGTACGAAAAACTAGCAGCCGGATGTTACTATCCTTGCCGAACGTAGTCGTTTGACGAGTACGTCCTTTATCTCCGATCATGAGCAGTTTCGACATTACTTCATAAGGAATACAGCTTCTTGACTACAAGAGTGCATCGCAGAGCGAGAACTACTTGACTACGCTGCTGCAATCATGTCAAGACTCGTGTCAATCCGCTCCAGACAGGCGGCCTTTATCATCAGACTTCCCTTGTCGACGGCAGCTCTACTACTGCATATGCCTTTGTGACGCGAGGCCTCGAGCATCTCTTCCACCCGAGTGCCCGGCTTATCGCGGTCCCTCTTTTGTAACGCGAGCGGAACGACATGGAGTTGCGCCATGGTAAGGTCTCGATTATTAGTCTGGCCATAACCAGATTGGGAATGCGTTCCTTCATGGTGTCTCTTCTTGATTCGTCTCGCATATCTCGAACTTGTCTTCGATCGTTTCCTTCCGTTACGCAGTTGTCGAGTGACGGGACCGATGCTGGCGGGCAAAGTATACAAGACTAGAAGCAGTGCCACAACGCAGGATCTACTTCGAGCCCGGCGAGACAGTAGGCGATCAAGGATGTCCGTCTTGGAGCAGAAAATGCTACCTATACCGTACTCGTTACTGCGCAGTCCAAGACAGTTCAGCAGAATCTTCTCTATGTAATGCCCAAAATTGCATAACAAGCGAGCGCGACTTGCAAAATGATCGCTCGTCCGCGGCCGAGAAGTGCCAGCAGCGTAACCCAGACAGCACGGCTGCGAGGAAGAGTGCTTTGCCTATGCAAGTTTACTTGTTCAACAGTCATGTCAAGACCGGGAATTAATCATCGAACACTGACAGGACCAACTCTTCGAGGCGGGATACGAACAACGAATCCAGCGCTGTAGATCTGGTATTAAATCAGTACTGAGCCTCGGTCACGAGTGAGTAGATCGAGAGTACTTCGAGATCAGTCAACACCCAGGAGCTACATCACACCTGTATACCTCGTTGATGAGAGGAGAAGCAGTTTTATGGCTGATCGTCGCATTCACCAAGCGAGTCACTTTGTTACTTATCTTGTTATTGTTTCATGCTGGACATACATGCAGTGGGTCGCCAATAGAGGCACGCTTGAGGGAACGGTCTAGTCTAGTCTCTTCGTGCAGTGATCAAGCCCTGTCAAATACAAACGCACAGTAACGTTCAAGCTCTATCGACACAAGGGTATCTCAATGCACCACTACAACAAGCAGAGAGGAAATATAAAGGAGCGCTCAAAAGAAGAACAACCACCTCAAAAACCTCAGAAACCCAACCACGACCTTCTTGACACTATTGAAAACCACCACGACAAACCACACCCACCACATAATCCCCAAAACTAACCACTCAAGCAGCTTGAAACCCGCGCGACGCAATAGTCGGAACTGCCGATTGCGGCGGCGAAGCAAATTGTCGATGCCGTCATCAACCCGTTTGACGTCCTGCGGGCCTTTGGTCGTCAATTCGACGGTGAAGGCGTCGGCGTCGTCGGAGGTCTCATGCAGCTGCTTGGTCAACTGATCGACCGCTTTCCGCCGCAGATCTTCCAGGTGCGAGGCCAGCGTCCTCGCCGTCTCGGTGTCGAAAACGCGAACGACGTGCTCGAACTGGGAGAGAGTCGAGTCGAGGGTGTCGGAGAGGATTCGGGCTGCGACCACGAGCTCTTCTTTGCGTGGCGGAGAACTTATATCATGGTCGACGGTGTCGTGGATGAAGTGTAGCGGGGCGTCTCTGACGGTGTCTGCTTGAAGCTGAATCTCCCGAGCCTTGACGCCGGATGATAGTAGGAGTGCTTTCACGCGGGCGACGTCGCGTCTCGTCACCTTGCTGGACTGCTGAGGCGGCAGTCGATCCGAGATGCTCCAATGTCGCCGTCCATGGTGTTGACCCGGAGTCAACCCATTGCCGTGCTCAGGCGCAGAGGTGGCTCGGGACACAGCCTTCGACCCATGCTCGAGGAAACCGTAGCTCTTCCGGCGATCATCCAATGCGGTGTACGAGTTGAATGTCAAGTCACCCGTGGTAGAATCGTGGTCGCCGTCTGGCAGATTGATCCGGGGTGGTGCGAGTCGATCGAATCGAGTGGATCGACCCGCCTCCCTTTGCTCGCGTTGCTGTCGACCGATGGGGTCGCTGCCAGTCGACAAAGGCGACTGAACAGGCGTCTGCTTGTTTCTGCCGACCGGCAACTTGAAGGATGGGAGATTAGGCAGGTAGTATTTGGGCTTGAGGTTGCTCTGATCGGGAGATGTACGCGGACTCGGGTCCCTCTCGCCGTCGGCAGCCTGCGGCGGCCTTGCATCGACTTCGTCCCTATACTCCGGTCCCTCCAACGAGTTTCTTGATGGTCCAGGACTCTCGCCGTCTTCTGTTCGATCTCTGTTGCGCAAGCGATCCGACAAACGCGAGCCTTCATTCCGTACGAGCTCGCCGATACGCCCACCCTTGAGGAAGCGACCAACACCAGATCCGGAATCCTTGCTCGCATCGAAAGTAGTGGCGGTGCCCTGTCGACGCAAGCTGCTGGAGAAGCTGTCTGCAGTCTTCTGACGCTGGACGAACGACGGCCTTGCCGACTCTTGACTTGAGCGTGGCTGATCGATTGACAATCGATTGTCATTAGGGATCGCGAAGTCGGTCCGTTCGATGTTATTACGCTCTTTGCTGTGAGATCTGAAGGCTGGCAATATGTGGAACTTAGACTTACGTTCCGATGGCAGTTGACCGACTGTCGGAGAGAAACCCATGCCCGTCGCTGGGGTGACCCCCGCGACGATGGGAGACTGTGGCCCTTCCGATCCCGGTTTGACCGGTGAGGCGATCAAGTTTCGACCACCAACCACACGACCATCTGCCGACTTGGCTCTTCGGTGTGTGAGCTGTGTATCAACCGAAAGCCTCGCTTCATCGCGTTTGAGAGTGTTGCCACGCTTCCGCATGGGAGCGTCCCGCAACACTGGAAATTGGGTGTGCTGTGATTCCCAGTGATCGGGGGATACTAGGTCAGGCGAGAGCTCACCTCGTTCGTCTCTCACGATCATTTGCTGCATGTGCCGCTCGAGCGGCCCAGTATTTTCAACGCCCTCGTCGGCTATCTCTGGCGGTGCTCTGCCCTCGGCACTCGAGATGCTGCTGGGACTTCCAGAGCGTGGTAGACGCCTGTGACGACTGGGCAGTAGATGTGTCCGTCGATGCGCTCGCTTGGTGACCGGTGCATCTGACGTATCACTGTCGATTCTGCTTTCGTCTTTGGCATTGCGTGCCAACTCCTCACTCTTGCGCAGTTTGCGTTTCAGTTCCACACTCTTTCGCGGCCGCTCAACGCTCGATCTCTGCTGCGGCGTGAAGATAGCATTACCAAGGCGGTTTTCGACAAGCGTCTTATTGTCGTCCGTCTCCATCCAGTACGTGTCGGCCAATAATTCGGACGGCTCAATGCTCCACCCATTCTCCCCTCGCGTGATTACAGAGCCCGCCGTGTCTGTACGGCGATGGCCTCTGGAACCTGTGGAGGCGTCCAGCCTTATCTCAGCATTCCCCGTATACGACGGCAATCGCACCCTGTCAGGCGCCGACCTGTAGTCAAACTTCTGCGTGGCGGATTCAACATCGTCAACCCATCCTTTGACGCTCTGCACGTCCTGCCACGTCTCGGGCAGCGCAGTCAACTGCCGCCTTTCTCGTATCCGCAGTCGACGATTCCTCAAAGCTTGCAGTGGATTGTATGCGCGCCCCAGGTGGTGCTTGCTCTCTGTTGGGGACGTCACGCGAGTGATCTGTGCGTGAGCGCTTCCAGGACTGCTGGTCGACACAAACGTGTAATTACCCGGTGCAGAGGAGTCGGGCTTTAGTGGTGGGAGCCGCTCCAACAGCCGTCGATGCTCACTAGCAAGCTCAAAGTATCTTCTTGCCTTCTCCGCCCGAGATAAAGTCGCTGGCGAGGGTGGTTGAGCAAATTCACTTGACAGATCGTCCCGCGCATCGCCGCTTCCTTGCAGACCCCGCTCGTCTGCTGGCCCATCGATGAATGAGGTGCGAGACCTAGGTAATTGTTCATTGAGATCCTTCGCACGTGTCCCGACCGATGGAGAGTGTGAGCGTACGGTGCCATAGTTGGAGCTCAGTCCAGAGGCGCCCCTCCGATTCCCGGGAGACGAGATCGGTAAGTGTATGGAGCCACTTCCGTGCCTTTTCCGGCTCTCGCTGAGTTCGAGCGCCATCTGAACCAACTGTGCCGGATCCAGACTTGCAGGCCGACTTGCTCGCTGTGTCTGCCTTCCGTCCGGCACGCCATCCTGCGTAGAGAGTTCGCGAGACAGCGGCGAGCTGCGCAGCGACGAGTCGGCAGACAATCGCTTGTCCGCATGTCTCGTCTTGCCAACATGCAAATGCCCGTTTTGCACCCTTCTTTTCCCGTGACGATCGAGGAAACCGTCTTCGCGTGGTGAACCGCCGAGGGAGATTTCCGAGTCGAGCAAAAAGCCTCCCGACCTCCTGTTCGAGTGAGGTGTTCCCTTGTCACGATCGTCTGGGCTGGTGTGGTTGCTGTGCATGTCCGTTGCCGTTACCGCTGCTTCTCTGCTGCGTCGTCGCTCCCTGCTACTCCTGTAGCCCGAGCTCGCCGACTCGGCTTGCGAGCTGGACTCGCCATGTCTGTCTCGGTCTGCGAGGCGCGCAAAGGTCACATCTCCCGCGGCCGATGGCTGCCCTCCTGCATGCCGCTCGTTCCTCGACATGAACGACGCCGGTATGCAAAGAGCGCGGTCATGGTTGAGAAGGCTTGCGCATCGTCAACAGAATGGAACAATCACATGCGGTGGACGGCGTGCATACACTCTACCGATGTGCCAATCGGAAGGGCTAGAAGCTGCATGTACAAGGGTCCTCGGCTTGGCCAAAAGTCTGGGACATCATGTCGTGTTTGACGATCACGTGCACTTGCAAACTACATGTACGCTGCACGGCGAGTGCTCGCAGGTGGAAACGGGAGATGGGTCAGTGATCTTGGAGGGAGTATCTGCGCGCGCGCTTCGCCTTGACAGACACAGGACAAGTTGAGAGAGAGCAGCTTGGAATCCATGCAACAGCGACGTCGCTCGTATTGCTGCCACAATGAGGCCTTCTTCCACGCCTTGAGGTTATGGTTCGCCGGCTGGTGAGCGTCCAAGGATCTGTGCTTCTCAATAGCTTCAGTCATCAAGAATTATACTTGGCGAGACGGAGGTCGTGCTGTCCACGCGCAAGGCTCCCCAGACATCCAAACTCACAGCTAAGTGGAATTCGAGGCGGTTGCGATAACGCAATGGATCGCACATACGAGGTGATTATGAATGCATCCCGGAAGGAGTGAAGAGATACTCAAACAACGACAGAATGCCATACGAAGAATCGACGGGCGACGAAGGTCCGCCAGACCAGTCTCTACAAGACGCACGAAGGAGATTCCAGCTAGCGCTCCTGATCTTCGTGGAACACCGAGCACCGTCGGCATGGCCGAGTGGTTGCAATTGCTTGGGCATTCGGTATGTCACGGCGACCCTGCCCTTTCCGAGAGCATCGTTTGTTGATTCGTCGGTAGGAGCACGATATCAACGCCCTCAACGTCATCCACATAGCCGGGACGAAAGGCAAAGGCAGCACTTGCGCTTTCACAGAGTCATTTCTGCGCGTCCATGGGGCCCGTACGGGATATCCTCGTAAGACTGGTCTTTACACCTCGCCTCACCTCATCAATCTTGAAGAGCGGATCCGCATCAACTTCCGGCCGCTGAGTCGCACCCTTTTGGCGAAATATTTCTTCGAAGTCTTCGATCGGCTGCCGCAACTCTCCACCAGTTTTGATCCCAGCAAATCCCCCGTCGAGCGTGGTCCGAGATCCTTGCAATTGTGGGCGTTGCTCGCGTTGCACGTCTTCGTGCGTGAAGGTGTCGACGTGGCGATACTCGAAACGCACACTGGAGGCGAGTATGACGCGACCAATGTTGTGACGAAGCCCCTTGTCACCGCCGTCACAGCCCTTGGGGTGGATCACGTTGAGATGCTGGGTCCTACCATTGAAAACATTGCCTGGCACAAGTCGGGCATATACAAGCCAGGGGCTGTAGCGCTTTCGACCACGCAAGATGCCGTTCCGGCCAAGATGCTCGAGCAACGTGCTGGCGCCAGAGGATGTCGAGTCACGTTTGTGGATGAAGACCAACGATTGCCCGCCGAATCAATACAACTGCAACCTGCCGTGCAAAGGAAGAATGCCTCCCTAGCCATAGCGATCGCGCAAGCTTACCTACAAAATTACAACCATGATCTGACGGAGCCTGACATCAGAACCGGTATAGAGCAATGGTCCTGGCCAGGTCGTTTTCAAATCGTTACTAAAGGCAAGCACACCTGGTTTCTGGACTCGGCACACAACGCAATGAGCGTAGCGCTAGCCGCTGAGTGGTTCGTCGAGACTAGCACTGCGTTGCATCGACCACTCCCCGACGTGAATCGCATCCTAATCTTCAGCCACATCAACGAGCTGCGCGATGGACCGGCCTTGTTAGGCTGTCTTGCCGAAGCACTCAAAGCACGCAGCGCTGGGATCAAGCATGTCATATTCAGCACGTACGATGAGGTGGCTGTGAGCAACGGCCTGTCCACAGTCGTGAGCTCGCGAGGTTTTTGCGAGGTATGGCGGAAGAGTCAGCCTCATACGCAAGTGTGGAATGAGCCGACTGTCCAGGGTGCGATTAGATTGGCGGAGGAGTTGGCGGAAGGTGGGACCGCACATATATTAGTGACTGGCAGTGATCATCTGGTCGGGCCGGCCCTAAATATCTTGCAGCCTTGACGACTTTGCTGCCTCGTTTATATATCTCGATCAAGCTCTACATTCGAAACGAACCGACCGAAACGGACAATGTGTGAGTATCGACATAAACTTTGTCTACGAGTGATCTCGGCCTTGGCTTTTCTCAGCTTCAGCTTCGCTTTCGAGAACTTCAATTAACCCTCCCACAAGATGTAGGCTCCCAGTGACAAGCACCTCGGTCGTTTGACCATCAGCGAGCTCTCTTGCCTTCGCCACAGCCTCCTCAATAGTACCCAGAACGTGCACCTGGGCCTCAGGGTCCAAACGATCGTACGTCTCCGCCAATTCTTTTTGTACCCTGAGGCTGCTGACGTCTTCTTTGTTAGTGTTGATCGACACGAGGTCCGCCTTGTAGCCCGAAGACTTGTACGTGGTGTTTGGGCAGAAGATGGCGTGCTGAAAAGGCAACCGTTCATGCATCGCTGAAGCGAGCGTTGCGTGCAAACGCCGGGCGAGTGACGCCGCGTCACGCTTCTGTTGGTTGAAGATGAGTATCCTGTTCGGTGTAGCATCGCCGTGATGTGAGGTAGCTATTGCAAACCAGCGGCCCGCCAGCTCGATACTTTCTTGCGTGTGGCCGCCGTCGATGTACCACGTCAGACCAGCTGTTTTCGCATCGGGACGCACGTCGCAGCGGCCACCAAGACGGGCGGTCTCCAGACCATGTACGAACTCTGAGGGCAGTGCAGAGGCCGGATCGCGCGCGTTTGGTACACCCGTGTAGCCCAATCGCGAAAGATGCGAAGCGCAGACCGCTACCGCGAGGGAAGCGTTGATCTTCTGGAAGTCGCCCTGCAGGCCTAGCTTCACATGCGACATTGCCTGATGCTCGTCGATCACATGTAGATCAGTCCCCCGCTCGTCAGCACGCGCCCGCAAAACCTGCAGAGCTTTGTCTGCCTGTGGTACAGTAAAAGCCGGAACACCCCGTTTGAAGATGCCGCCCTTGTGCCACGCAATCGACTCAAGAGTATCGCCGAGTAGAGACTCATGGTCGATGCCCAAGCTGGTGATACCGGTAGTCAGGGGATTGACGAGGATGTTCGTGGTATCGTACTCGCCCCCAATACCACACTCAATGACAGCCGTGCCCGCCTTCTCCTTGAGATAGCAGTGCAGCGCCATAAGCGTAAGGTAATGAAAGTACACGGGCTTGTCTCCAATCCCTCGTGGGTCTGCGTGACCTGCTGGAGATGACGTTGCTTCGAGTCGATCCCACAGCTCCCAGAAGCATTCCGCGAACAGTGCTTCTGATATAGGATGATCGTTGATCTGTATCCGCTCACGCACGAAACGAAGATGAGGCGATGTGTACAGGCCAACATCTGACGGCAATCGCTCGGCGTGTATGCTACGCTTACTCGGCAGATACTGGGCGAGGATGGACGAGATGAAGGCACACGTCGAGCCCTTGCCTTTCGTTCCCGCTATGTGAACCGGGTTCAATTGATCAAACTCCGACGGCTAATTACCTTTAGCATACGCCCATGCCGCAAGCAACCTAATATGAACGCACACCTCGTAACCGATACGTCTGACCCAGTTGATCATCTCGGGTATTGCAGATTTATTCGACCCTGGACCAAGCTTCTGAATGGCTTCGACGATGGAGGCATTGCTTTGTAGGGAGTTGAGGGCTTGTACAGCGGCGGCATAATCGCGTGGGCGACTTGAAGAGCTATACGGTCTTTTCAATCCGATACAGCGCGTGCAATGCCGGAAAATTTTCACTCTCATCTTCGCTGTTGGCGGGCATCTCGTTGACATGTGGTCATGAGGAGGAAGAAAGTCGCCCGGCGCTCGGGCCACCACTCCACGGTCCGTGACGTCCTCGCGTCGACTTCGCGTCCCATTTCCTCTCGGACGTGTCACCCTCCGTCTCTCTACCAATACTTGTCTTTCCCCCATTGTCACTCGACCTTGTACTACTATCTCGCCAGCAAGATGGCACGGGGTATCGAGGGCAACGAGATCACCACACCACGCGCGACATTGAAGAAGCAGAACAGCTCTCAGTCATCCAAATCCGGCCCGAAACAGCAAAGTATCGCCGGATTCTTTCAGCGACGTACAGGACCTGCATCATCTACTGTCACGCCAGCGAAGAGAGCATCGAATGCGAGCGAACCGGTAGACGCGTCGCGTGCAAAGGCAGACCTCACTCCAGGTGGCAGCACCGCAGTACCAGCGTCGTCGAGCCCGCGGACCGCGCCTGGGGCCTCGCAACAGAGCTCTGTCGTTGATGGACGTGACAAGGAGAACGGTAAGGCTGCCCGATGCCATGGTACCGGAGCCAGAGACTGACCAGCTGATAGATACGCCAGGCACCAATCACTCAAGCCCTTCGCGCAAGGTCAAGAAGCACGTGAACTACGCCGAGTCAGAGGGAGAAGATGAAGAGGACAAGGTGCTCAAGCCGCTGTCGGGCAACGGACGCGCAGCGAAGCGCAGGCGCATCAGTGTCAAGGATGATTCAGATGAAGAGTTTGGGTTCGACGCTGCGACACAAGCTGCGCTTGAGAGCGACGACGGTACGCCTGTATTTTCATGTCCTTTCCGGGGTCTACTTACAAGTCTTGACTAGCAATCATCGGCTTCCCACTGGCCATGCCGTCGACGACAGCCAAGATAGTGCACAAGACTGACACGCGCGCTCCAGATATGGACGATTTCGTTGTTGATGACGACGAAGACGAGGGGGAGCGGTCGAGAACGAAGAAGAAAAAACACACGCCGTCTGCATCCACGTCACGCAAAGACTCTACGAAAGCGCGTTCGCCTCCAAGTATGCCACTAGAAGACAGCGAAGAGATTCCGACTGTATCGACAGCACAGCAATGGAAGTTCGATCCAGATGCTCCGTCCTCCAGCGAGCCTCGCAAGCGAGCCCCGACCATTCCGAAGCAACAGACCGGACCACCCAAGAAGCAAAAAGCACACGACGTTGAGCCGTCCCAGCGCCACCCGTGGCTCGCTCACATCCAAGACGCCGACCGTCACCCTCCTGATCATCCCGATTACGACCCTCGAACGCTGTATATTCCGCCCTTCGCTCTCAGCAAACTCTCGCCATTTGAGCAGCAGTATTGGGAGATCAAGCAAAAGTACTGGAACACCATTGTCTTCTTCAAAAAGGGCAAGTTCTACGAGCTGTACGAGAACGATGCGACCATTGGCCATCAGCTGTTCGACTTGAAGCTGACTGACCGCGTCAACATGCGCATGGTGGGTGTTCCCGAGGCCAGCCTGGACCACTGGGCAAACCAATTCGTCGCAAAGGGCTACAAAATCGCTCGGGTAGACCAGATGGAGTCGGCACTGGCCAAGGACATGCGTGAGCGTGGCGATAGTGGGAAGAGTAAGAAGGAAGAAAAGGTCATCCGCCGTGAGCTCGCCTCTGTGCTCACAGCCGGTACGCTCGTCGATGGCGGTATGCTGCAAGGCGACATGGCCACGTATTGCGCAGCGATCAAAGAGACCGAGAGGGACGGAAGGCCCTGCTTCGGCATTGCTTTCGTGGACACTGCCACGGCGCACTTCCACGTCGCTGACTTTGCCGACGATGCGGACATGACTCGATTTGAGACATTTGTTGCTCAGATCAGACCAGGCGAATTGCTGCTGGAAAAGAGCTGCATCTCTGCCAAAGCGCTCCGGATATTGAAGAACAACACCACCCCGACAACCATCTGGAACTACCTCAAACCGGACAAGGAGTTCTTGACGGCCGAAAAGACCCGCATGAAGATTGACGGCGAAGGATACTTTGACAAGTCTGTCGAGGATTCTCTCGCTTCGTGGCCAGTCGTCCTTCGTGAGGCGAAAGAGAAAGAGCTCGCCTTCTCCGCTCTTGGTGCTCTCGTCTGGTACCTGAGTACTCTCAAGATCGAGCGTGACCTGATCACCTGCGGTAACTTTGAGTGGTACGACCCAATCCGGAAGGCTTCCAGCCTTGTGCTCGATGGCCAGAGCCTGATCAATCTCGAAATCTTCGCAAACACATTTGACGGCAGCGCGGAGGGCACGCTGTTCACTATGCTGAATCGCTGCATTACCCCCTTCGGCAAGCGCATGCTCAAACAGTGGGTCTGCCATCCTCTGGCCGATGCAAGGAGGATCAACCAGCGACTCGATGCTGTGGACGCGCTCAACGCTGACAGTACAGTGACGGACAACTTTACGGCGTCCTTGTCGCGCCTGCCGGATCTGGAGCGCTTGATCTCGCGAGTCCATGCCGGACGGTGCAAGGCGCAGGACTTTGTGCGGGTGATTGAAGGCTTCGACCAGATCGAATATACAATGTCGCTACTTGGCTCCTTTGGCGAAGGTGAGGGAATGTTGGGTCAACTCATTTCATCCATGCCCGATCTAGCCACGGCACTAAACCACTGGAAGGATGCATTCGACCGGACAAAGGCGAAAGACGATGGTGTCCTCATCCCTCAGCCGGGCGTCGAAGAGGAGTTTGATGAAAGTCAGCAGCGCATCGACGACGTGGAGAAGAGTCTGCAAGCGCTTCTCAACGCTGCTCGCAAAGATCTCGGGTCTGGTGCAATCAAGTTCACAGACAATGGCAAAGAGATTTACCAGCTCGAAGTACCGGCCAAGGTTTCCCGTCCCATACCCAAAACCTGGAAGCAGATGTCGGCTACGAAAACGTGTAAACGCTGGTATTCTCCGGAGCTGGAAGCTCTTGTGCGCGATCTGAAAGAAGCTCAAGAAACACATGGCCAGATCGTAAAGGGAGTGGCTGGCAGATTTTTTGCACGCTTCGACGAGGATTACGCCGTTTGGCTCGCTGCCGTGAAAATTGTAGCACAGCTCGACTGCCTCATCTCGCTCGCCAAGGCATCCACTGCTCTCGGCTCGCCGTCTTGCCGACCAGAGTTCGTGGATGACGAGAGTGCACGCAGCGTGCTCGAGTTCAAGGATCTTCGCCACCCGTGCATCGAGACTACGACCAACTTTATCCCGAATGACATCGCTCTGGGCGGCTCCGACCCATCCATCACACTGCTCACTGGTGCGAATGCCGCCGGGAAGTCTACAGTATTGCGGATGACTTGCATTGCAGTCATCCTGGCGCAAATTGGCTGTTACGTGCCGTGCGAGTCCGCTCGCATGACCCCAGTCGACCGAATCATGTCGCGTCTCGGCGCACAAGACAACATCTTCGCCGGCCAGAGCACCTTCATGGTCGAGCTGTCTGAGACGAAGAAGATCCTTTCCGAAGCCACATCTCGCTCGCTCGTCATCCTCGATGAGCTCGGCCGAGGCACCAGCAGTTACGATGGCGTCGCGGTCGCTCAGGCTGTTCTCCACCACGTCGCCACTCACGTCGGCGCGCTCGGCTACTTCGCAACACATTATCACTCCCTGGCTACGGAGTTCCAGACTCATCCCGAAATTGCGGCGAAGCGCATGGCCGTCAAGGTGGAGCATGACATTCGCGACGTCGTCTTCCTGTACAAACTCGAGGACGGCGTGGCCGAAGGGAGCTACGGCATGCATTGCGCGGCCATGTGCGGCATTGCGGACCGCATCATCAACCGGGCGGAGGAGGCGGCGCAGAGCTGGGAGCACACGGGACGGATCAAGGAGAGTGTCGAGAAGGCCAAGGAGAACAACTGGCTGCCCCTGGGCCTTCTGAGCGACGTGAGCTGGATGCTGAAAGGCGAATGTGAAGGCGAAGAAGGAGTCGCTGTGTCGGAGCGGAGTCTGGAGGTGTTGAGGCGGGCTATTGCTGCTCTGTAGCAGCCTGCAAGGAAGTACTGGCCGTTCTCTATTCGCTTTGCGGCTTTCGAGTGTGCTGTCATCGGATGTGAGGGAGCTACGCTTATCCGCAACAGCACGCGCCAACAATGTACTGGCTCCGTCCTATACTATACGATACAGCTCGCCCGATCTCCGTTTCTTCCGAAGTTATCATTCGCTTCACGCACCACAGCGATAGTAAGGAATCCATCCGCTGTTCACGTCTCGAAATTCCTCGTAATTTACTCACGGTATTGTGTATTGGTTTCGAAAATGCTTTTTATGCAGGATGGTAACTCACATCATCGCAAGATCGAGGCAATGTGGGAATCGTTGAAACACGTCTAGAGCACTTCCATGACCGACATCAGACATCAGCTATCTCGGTGTCAGGACTCTCTAGAGATTTGCTTCGGGCGAGCCTGAGGCGAAGTCCACTGCAGCCAAATACGGGGGGATACGGAAGTCAGGTAGATGCAGCATCGCAATGGACATTGACCCGCTCAAATCGAGCTCACAGATATCATGACTGACCCAGCACGACTGAATTGTCCTGCCATCCTAGATCGCGCATGATGTCCGCATCACGGCCCCGTTGATGTGTCTCCGCTAACCGTCTCTCGGGCTCAGCCGGAACCCTTCTTCACGTCGTTCTCCTCCTTCACACCCTCCGCCGGCATACCCTCCTCGTCATCCTCGACACGCTCATCGGAAAGTGGAGCCGCCTTGCCCTTCTTGCCAGCTGGTGCTTTACGCCCTTTCTTAGCTGCAGGCGAAGCCTCTTCGTCCTCCTCGTCTGGAGCTGCACGCTTCTTCCCACCCTCAGCCGGCGTCTTCGACGGTGACGGCGCTGTATGTGCGTCAGTCGCCGGCTAGCAGGTCGTGCGATCTGCTTGAGCCGACTCACCGACCGTGCCTCCGTCACCGGCCAGCTTGTCGAGCTTCTTCTTCAGCGCGTGCCATGAGGCTTTCGCTGACGCGGAGTTCTTGAAATCGAACTTGTCGGCGAACTTGGTGTAGTCGACCTGTAGCAGGGTTGGTCAGCTTCGGTCAGGCTCGCTCGTGTTTGGGGGGCGGATGTACTTGAACGGGATCTTTGACGCAATCGAAGACGCCGGCGAGCAGTTTGAAATCGCGGGCCGTGAAGGCGGGTCCGTCTTGCTTGGTGGACATTGTTGGTAGTGGATTGAGGGAAGGAAGGTGAGGGTGTGGGTGGCGAAAGGTGGTCAGGCACCGTGAGGTTGAGAGGTTCTCAGTTAGTGTCGGAGCCAGGCAGTGTGTGTTCTCTCGGTGCAGTGTAGTGACGTTGATGTAACAGAGAAGGTGAAGTAATGAGACGGTCCGCTGCCTGAAGCACGAGCAACTTTCAAGGCTTTGTGCTCAGTACGAAGAAACAAGTGTAAATCTTGGAGTGATCAAGCATATGAGCAGCATATGCTTGGAGTTGGGGGCATCCGAATATCTCTCCGGAAGAAGCTGGCGCGACCAGCAGCCTTGGAAGCCTGTTCTGCTCCGCCCGAAGCAACTTCACCATCGTGGCAATGAGCGATACTCCAGCCCTTCAGTTAAGTCCCTCACCATCCACCTCCACCTCCTGCTTCACCTTCTCGATCGCCGCGTCGTCCTCCGCACCCCCGTCAGCCTCAGCGCTACCTTCCTTCTTCACGTTCGCCTTCCCCTTCCTACCACCCTTCGCCTTCTTCGTCGGCGACTCGCCGTCCTCCGCATTCTTCTCAGCCGCCTTTCCACGCTTGCGCGGAGTGGCTTTCTTCGCCGGGCTTTCGCCGTTCTCCTCGCCATCGTCGCCTTTCGTGATTCCGCCCTGTTCGTGGTTAGATTCCATTTGCTTCACGTCCGCACTGCGGCAATATCTCACTGGTCGAGCCGTTAGCACAAATCAGGTCTTGTCGATCAAATATACGCGGTACGGTACCCTTCGCCATGATCTTCGCCTTGATGGAGCGCCAGGCGTTGGAGGCAGAGCGTGGATTGCCCATGCCGCACGCTTCCGCGAGCTTCTCGTAGTTGACCTTCGGCTCTTCGGTCATGCAATTCCAGGCCTGTAGCTTCCAAATCAGCGACAGCGATGGCAGTAGGCCGGGTTAGGCTCATGATGTACCTTCGCCATGATCTCCATCTCGCGTGGTGAGAAGTCCTTGTCGGCCATGTTGTCGGTGGTCTGTGAAGGAGGTCAGCGACACAGTGCACAGCAATGCGAGAGTTTAATGGAGGAATTGGGGGCATACGTCTTGAGTTGACTATGGACGGTTTGTATGTGGTGATGGGATGTTGGTGGAATGTAATGATGAGCTGGAAAAAGTAGTTTTTAATGCAGAAGAGTGTTGCAGGTGAAATGTTTGTCCGCATGTGAGGTCTCAGTGTGCGCGATGTCTACCAGCTTCAATCACATGCAGCGTACAGTATGTTTCAGTGACGTTGAATCAGAGTCCAGCGCATCACCGGCAAAGCCATCCACATCGCCATGACGGCACGCAAATTGCAAAAACGCGAATGACAACAAAATTGAGGAAAGATCAATGGAGATTTGTCCTACTCTCCTGATTCAGTCTGTTGGCCTGCTTCCTTGTCAAGCTTTCGTCTCTTCGACGTTTTTCGCACACTGTCGCCCTTTCTCTGACGTTCTTTCATGTCCTGGCCCCTCCTGAGATTGGCAGGGATGAGTCGTAGGAAGCCATCCACATGTACTCCTCCGAGCATATCTTCACTGGGATCATCATGGCTTTCCGCCTCACGATGATGTACTCCGTCACCCTCACTTAGCGGTACAGGAGACCTACTTGAAGGAGATGATTCACCTGTCGCTGGTGTCAGACTTGTCTCAAGCTCCTTCACTTGCTCGGTGTCAAGTTTGTGCCGTTTCTTAAGATGCTCTCGCCACCGACGAGCCTGTTCGTAAGGTGCTTCATGCCGCGGACAGTCCGTGTACGGACAGCATAGAGGTTGTGGCCCGTTTTTAGCGTCGGGCACTTCTGTGTCATCGAGCTCTGAGTCAAGCTCAGGTATCATGTCTGGAAGATATCGCGCGACTCGTTCGGTGGTCGCCTCAGCAGAGCCGGCTGGCATTGTTCGAAACTCCATCCCTTCGCCTAAAAGGCAGGCGCATCGCTGTGCAGCCCGATCGATGATTGCTGGATCCCAGCCGACGAGTGCTGCAATGCCCAACACCTCACTCCAATCTCGCAGACCTGGCGGTCGGCGTGTAGAAGCTGACTTGCTCCGAGAGCGACTCTGACGAGATGGTGTCCTATGATCGGTGCCATCCTCTGCATTACTACCACGGTCTGACTCCACTCGTTCGTGCTCACTGTTGTCGCTTTCGGGGCGCCGCCGCTGCCGTGAACGCGGTCTCGAGGACTGGGAATGAGGTGCTGATGGTCTTGAACGCTCATGGCCCAGTCTGCTCTGATGTAGACCAGACAGGACTTTGTCGAATTCGGTCACTATATGTCGCACAGCAGGCTGGAGAATCGCATGGGCCTCGCTCTCATCTGAGAGAAAGACAGGAGGAAGGTACTGCTCGCCGTTGGACGTGTGGTGCTCCGGCACGCCAAGCCCTTCGTGCTGCATTCCATGAGACGATTCGTCCTTGATGCTCGGTCGTTCCCCATGAGCGATTATTGACATTCTTGTCCGGTCGCCGACATCCATACCAGCCCACCGCCGCCTGGAGAACCGCTCATTGGCCTTACGAAGCACAAGCGCCTCGACGTCTTCCTCAAGGTCACCGCTTGGTTTCCACTGCTCCGTTTTACAGTAAGTCGTATTCGGCTCATTAATTGCTAGACTTGACGACACGAAAGATTCCTCCGGTCTTGGCACTTCGTCTGGAGGCAAGGGCCAAGCAGTCCAGTGGCGATCAGGGTGCCATGGCAGGCTGCCGTCTTCTTCGGCCTTAATCCACCACCGCTTGCCGTGCCAGGGCTGTCGATCACCGTTGAAGTGGTACAGAGAAGCTTTCAATGCATGTGCATTGTAGAGATGGATGCTCAGGTCGTTGGCGCGCTGTTGGTCCAACGAGGCAGCGAGGTCGCGTTCATCTTGAGTGATGTGGCGCCACGTACTTTCCGAGCCTTGAAAACGGTTCTCGCGGTCTTCGTCCTCTTCGCCAGACTCCTCGTCGCCTCCGTCTTCGGAAGCATTGCCTTCGTCAGGTTGATCTCCAGCATCGGCGGCTTGGCTGTACGCCTGGGAAAGTACAGAGGAACCTCGGTAGTCGCCCTTTCGGTCTGCTTCGGCTGCGGGAGGAGGCAGCTCACTACCGCTAGCTGAAGTCATTGTAACCGGACCGTCCAAGCCTGCCTAGTAGTGTGCGCATGGTGGTTGCCCGCGCAGGTGCGTGCAGCTCACGGATGAGAGCAGGTTAATACAGCGGCATCTTAGCAGCGTGGCACTGACAAGGATCAAGAGTCCTCTCCATCGCCTGCTTGTTGAAGATCAGCCCCAGGTCATGTATCGCTGATGTGGCTTATGTGAGGTCAAATAATAAGTGTATTGGATGCGCATGTCGTGAGGAGAGGCATCCCTTCCTAATTGGGTTTAGTGGCTACGGCGAACTTTTGCTGACTAGCAAGATCAACTCACCACCTGCACCCACCCGGACCAGCAGCGCAAGCGCGACGAACATTTCCACTTCACTGTAGCCTTCCTCCACCACGCCCTCCTCTCACGACTGTTTACCGATCTCGACCGTTGCCGCACACTCGACCCTCCTATTCTACTCTCACTTCACTCAAACAAGCTATCACCCAGCACAACGGCCAGCACACAATGGCAGAAATCGCAGAAGTCGCACCGACCGGCCTCAATTCCTCCGAACTCGTCCCCCTCGACACCATCCCCGTCTCGCCTGAAGGCGGGATGACCGACGCCACCAACGGATCGAGCACAGTGGTCGGGAACGCCGACGACCGCGAGGACAAGATCGTGACGGTGTTCGAGGACGCATCCAACTTCAACGTCAAGCACCAGTTGCAGAACACTTGGACGCTGTGGTTCACCAAGCCACCCTCGGGCAAGCAGGATTGGAACGAGTTGCTCAAGGAGGTCATCAGTTTCGACAGCGTGGAGGAGTTCTGGGGGATTTACGTATGTCTTCTTATCTTCTACAGCACTTGCACGCCTTTGCAGTCACTGACATCAGTGCAGAACAACATCACGCCCGCGTCGGAACTCGCCCAAAAGTCGGACTACCATCTGTTCAAACGCGGCGTGCGTCCGGAGTGGGAGGACGTGCAGAACAAACACGGCGGGCGCTGGGCGTACACGTTCAAGGGCACCAAGGCCAACGACGAAACCTGGCTGCACATGATGCTCGCGGCCATCGGCGAAACGCTCGAGGACGAGGACGACAACGAGGTCATGGGGGTGGTGGTCAACATCCGCAAGGCCTTCTGGCGCGTGGGCCTGTGGACCCGGACCGCGGGCCAGGCGCCCAAGGGCAAGAAGGAGGACGTGGACCGCGACGAGGGCAAGCGGCGGTTGGAGAAGATCGGCGTGCGGTTCAAGGACGTGTTGCAGTTGCCGCAGCAGGAGGCCGTCGAGTTCTCCGGACACGCCGAGTCGGCGCACTCGGGCAGCAGTCGTGCCAAGGCCAAGTTCTCGGTCTGAGAGTCAAGTCAGATTGTCCGGTTTAGGCTGGCTTTCACGTCGCTGAATCGGACATTCTCTTGCTTTCCTCCCTCACTGCATTGCAAACGGCGCACCACGGCGTCAAGACGAACGACCGAGTGAAGCATTCACCGCATGAGGGCATCGAGGTCTTTCATGTACATGGGCTAGTGGAAGACAAAGGGGCGTGGAGCATGTGGCCGTCCAAAAGGGGTGTTTTCGTTTTTCTTTCCTCTTAGCCTTGGCGCGGTGCTTTCACGAAGGATATGGGGGGGCTCGTATGCATGCAGATGGATTCAGTTTATACCCAGCGTGTAGCATTACATGGAGACGAGGCGTTGATATATCGAGCCGTGGCTGGTAGCGTCATGTAAAAATTTGGTATCTCGAAGCGGTGTATGGCAGGTTTGGAATGTCAACAAGCAATCAACCTCGTACGTCGAGAGACGACATACATACAGGTACATCATACCACTGCACGCACCTGCACTACCGTACACACTCAGATCCATCCGTACCTACCTTACCAACAGTGTCCGCGCCGCCCGTCAGTAGTCGGATGCTCCGTTTTCTAGCATTCCCTAATTAAGAAGGTACAGAGCCAGAAAAGTAGCACGAACGAGAATCACGTGGGTGTGACACGGGCGTCGAGACCTGCAGCCGGCCGTGCGCCAACTTCAAACGTGGAAACCCCAGGCATCAACCCCGTTTCGATTGCAGGCACTGGACTCCATGTTTGGGTTACGATTACATACATGTACTTGGGTGATCTTTTTGCAGGAGTTGGGAAGGGGGGTCTTGTCTATATATCCACGACGATCCTAACTTCTATATGTCACGTCTCGGACTCGAAGAAAACCTGAAGGCAAGTCCGAAGGTTGATCGTGATCGGCCCGAGCATTTGCCACCACACACGATGGGGACGGTTGGTTCAAAGTTCAAAGCGTTGGTTTTGTGTGCGAGACCTGCAAGTGGGAAAAGGTACATATGTACCTATGTACATCCCCTAGTAATGTTTACCCCCCGAGAGTCTCCCGTCGCGTGTGATGACCATGTTTGCAGTTTCCACGTGGGATACAACATGCATCCCCCCCGCAGCCTGCCCTTGCTTGGGCTGCGTGCGTGCGTGCGTGCGTGCGTGCGAGCGACGAGGCAAAGGACAGGGCAGGTCATTCCGAAGATCCGGCAGGTTTCCACTTCTCTCTCGCGGATTCACACCATGATCGCAGCTCGACAGAGACAGAGCTTGCGGAGGAGGGTGGGTGGTGTTTGGATGGTGGTTTAGAAAGCGATGGATATGGACGGGAATATGCCATAGAATGGGATATGGAGAGACCCGGTGGCCTTGAACTGTAGGTTGGTATGACTGCGCGGGATAGGTGTTGTGTTGTCTTGTGGATCGATCGTCAGTGATCACTGGCAGTGAGGTGGTGGTGAATCGGTGATGGACGAGAGTGGTAGCAAGGGAACTCAAACCCGGATGACAGGGACGTGCCGTTAACACTATACGTACTGTACAGTGTACCCTACGGTCCCTACCTCCCGTCCGAATATACCTCGCCGACTTGCCCACCTACTCTACTTTATTGTACTAACTCGTTCGTTCGACTTCCTTCTCATCGTGCCCTCCATCTCAGATTTCACACCACCCTCTCCCTGAAGGATACTCTCATCACGGTCTGCGCCCTCCTGCAAAATCGACTGCTTTGTGCGCGTGCTCGCGGTGATACCGTGCAACGACCCGTGCTACGCCCAAACGCGCCCGAAACCAGGAACGGCAAAGACTGTTTCACTACGGTCCGCCGGAGCTCTCTCATCACGAGTCTCCCACCCCTACTACGCCATTGTGCGCACCTGCGGCCGGCCGAGCGATATTCACCGACGACGACATTCTTCTTCTTGCTTCTAGAAGAAAAGAACAGAGAGAGCGAGAGAGAGAGAGACTCGAGTCCAAGTGAAGTCTCGTGAGTGGAGAGCGATTCAACGTGCGTCTCGCCCATCTTGCCCACGACCGTTGTGTGGCAACCACGTGGGGGTCCAAAGCTTATTATTCCGCGGGTCTAGTTCTATACGACAACCCCATCGAACTACTACTACAGTACTTGGTCCTGCGGTCGAGCGTCAAACATCAAAAAATGGTACGCCAGTCTCAACACCCCTATACTACCCCAGAACTGACTCGTCGTCCACCCGCTGTCTCTTCCCACTGCCCACCGCCATCCATCCGCTGACATTCGCACCGTATCCCCATAGGCATCCAACGCCCGCTTCAGCACCTACT
>Ga0058704_10000216_pt1 | contig 31783 bp, 44 predicted proteins | sample AgamicMgSfe_FD_71363 | JGI IMG/M metagenome (GOLD analysis project Ga0058704, IMG submission 71363) | Agave microbial communities from Guanajuato, Mexico - Mg.Sf.e | ecosystem: Host-associated > Plants > Phyllosphere > Phylloplane/Leaf | place: Guanajuato, Mexico | collected 2012-05-30
GGCGGGGGGAGGAGGAGGAGGAGGCAGGGAGACTAGCAGCGCGAGGACGAGGTGCGGGCGGTGGTGGTGGGAGAAGGGAGGGTGAGGGTGGTTATGGTGGTGTGGAAGAGGCCGATGCGCCGCCCGCGCCACCACCGCATAAGGTCTTCCCCGCGGTCCTGGTGGATTCGGTCCGGGGGAAGCCGGGCGTGAGCGCGGTTGTTTAGTCAACTGCTCGCGGTGCCTGGGCCTGGGCCACGGCCACGGTCTGGGCTGTGTGGACGACGGCATTTCCTCGGTACATTGTTTCATGTTGAAGTGAAGAACAGGGGGACTTTTTCAAGCGAGCGAAGGAGTTTAGTTCCTGATGGTTGGACGAAGAGCGCGTGTATTTCTATGTAGTCGGTCGAGTCGAGCGGATTATGGGTATGTGTGTGTATGGATATATGGATAGGTGGTCATTGTAGTATGACATCCGCTCTTGCAAGCCTGCATTTACCCTGCTAAGTCCGGAAAAATCTTTTTCCTCGGCTTCCTCGTCTTCCCCTGTCTCCTTTGCACCGAGAGGGGTAGCTACATTTAGTAGCTAGCCAGCACCCGTCGAGCGAACAGGAAAGATAGGTATGGTATGTGTATGGTAGTGGGATTTCCCTTTGCAGATCTTCTCGCCGAAGGGCGATGCGAGTGGGGCAAAAAATTACAGGATTCCCAATTTTTTTTTCTTTTCATTTCATTTTTTTGTCGCTTGTACGTGAAATCACCCGTGGATGTTCCTCCTTCTTGACGGGAGGGGGGAGGGAATCGGGTTTGCCTGCAGTGGCTGGATGAATGAATGGATGGACGGATTGGATTTTGGTTCGGGGGATTGGCGTTTCCGCGCTGCGCGTGCTTCGAACGAGGGAAGGCCGGGCCTGGGGTCAGGCTGAAAGAGGGTCCTTCTCGTGGGGGACTGATGTTGAGAGGCGCGTCGAGCGGTACTCTCATCGAATGCGGTCGGGGGCTTTGGACGAGTTGGACCTGGATCGTTCTACCTTGTCGACCCGTCAGGGCGATCTCGGGCACCCGGGTGGGGGTTTGGCTGACGTTCGGCAGTTTGAAGGGAATCACTAAGAAAAAACGTGCCGTGATGTCCACCGTCGTGAACGGAAGGGCAGCGCTGTCGTGATAGGTCACTCGCAGATGGGCGGCACTTACCGTATGATGGAAGCGTGGAGATCTTGAGGAAGCAGGTCTTTGATCAGCCGTGGTGATTCATAGAACTCGTTATCGCTGGTGGTGCTGGGAGACCAACCGTGCTCAAGCCGCTTCCTCCCTTGGCCATTACACCTGAAATTCGTGGCGGCACTTTCTTCAGCACGCCGACCACTTTCTTCCTCCTCAGAACGCCTGAGATTTGTGGCATCAAGTCCTTGCACGCCATGCGCCATTTCGATCACTTTCTCCTCCGCCAGAACGCCTGAGACTCATGGGCAATGCTTCCCTTTGCTCGCCCTAAGCCAGGTTGGTGCCGAATCTTTGACATCACACACTCCGCTCTCACGCATGCCAGTATCATCCTCGCCCGGCCGCAGCGTGCATGGCCACCACTAAATGCATGCCACCTAGTACCGGTACCTCGTCGAGTAATCCTTCGGACTGACCACCAAACCCCTCCCCTTCTTCGCCCCCTTGTAAATCGTCTCGATGATGTCAATCAACTCCTGCTTATCCTCCAACACCCAATTCAACTTGTTGTTGTTGCCGGTGCCGAAGTCGCACATCATGTGCTTGTTGCGGAAGAAGAACATGAGCGTGACGGTGTCGTAGAGCTCGTACATCTGCTTGAAGTCCGGCACCTGGTCCAGGTCGCAGACGTAGATGACGGCGAAGTTCTTCACCCGGTCCGCGATCTTGTAGAGGACTTCGTCTTGCCGCATGCAGTCCGGGTCCCAGTCCCGCCCGAAGCGGATCACCACCAGGCGGTCTTCTTCGGACATGATGGCTTGGTCGACGTGCCAGCCCGTCACCAGGTGTGGGATGACCACGGAGCCCATGGTGGAGTTGGGATTGGCTTCGCGATTTGGGATAAGGAGGTTGTTTTGCGCAGCGCACGCGAGGTGGTTGAAGGTGCGGGAAAGAGAAGACTACCACGAGGCTGGAGGGATGTCTGCCTGATATGCAAAAGTCGTGGGATTCAGATCTGAGATTTCAATTCCCACGCGCGTGACCATCACGGCACGTGCCTTTTGCGCCAACTACATCCGCGACCCGATCAGCTTCCTTACTTCGTTTGCCTCATATACGATAGATCATACTCGAGTCTTCGCCTGACCACCATCGCTCAAGGGCGGTTATAGTCCAGCCATGAGGCTCACCGCAGAGCTCATCACCAACTCGCTCTCCTACCTCAACCCCCTCAACGAGCGCGAGCTGGACCTACGAGGTACGACACCCTGCCAGACGATGCCCTGAAAAGGACAGATACTACACGTGAGAGCCAGTTGATACATTGGTGATACAAAGGGCACAAAATTCCGACCATTGAGAACCTGGGCGCGGCAAAAGTACGTGTGCGCTTCGTCTGATCAGCGATGAATGTGAAAGGTTGACGCTTGCGGACAGGACCATGAGGCGATCGATCTCACCGACAACGACATCACCGTCCTCGGCAACTTCCCGCTCTCGCCGCGGCTGCAGACGTTACTATGTGCGCGAAATCGGGTATCAAGCATACAGACGAGCTTGTCGAAGAGCATACCGAACCTCAGCACGTTGGTGCTGACGCAAAACAACATCGGCGAGCTCTCGGACCTCGATCCGCTGCAGGGTTGTACCAAGCTCACGCATGTCAGCCTTGGGGAGAACCCGGTCGCCAGCAAAGAGGTAATTGTCACGTGCTGGAACGGGGGTCGACAGAGACACTGACGCTGTAATAGAATTACCGCTACTGGCTCCTCTCGCGGTGCCCACAGATTCGTTTTCTAGACTACCAGAAGGTCAAAGATGCCGAGCGAAAAAAGTCTCGAGAATTGTTCGGCACGACCGACGCACCGACGGAGCTTGCGCAGAATGTCATGGCCGTGCGATCGAACAAGCCCATGAGCTTCGGTACGGCGCCGGCGGTCAATGGCGCCGGCAAGGGTGGCAAGATCAAGATCACGGAGAAAGAGAAGAAACGCTTCGAAGCATTGGTCCGGAAAGCGAACACGCTCGCTGAAGTTCAGAGGCTGGAGAAGGCTTTCAGCGAGGGGAGGTTACCGGCGGGCGTGATGGACGACGACGGCATGGACGAGACATGAAAGAAAGGGTCGATCAGCACCGCTGCACCACAAGGGCGGCTTGATCTGAAGAGGCAGAGACTGCTTGTCGCTACCAACCGCATGGCAGAAACTGCGCAGAGCCCGGCACTCCCACGCGGCCTTTTTGCCTAGCATGTCGCTTCCTGGGGGAAGAATGGTGCACTTTGAGCAAAGGTAGCGATCACGAGTATCATAGTTGAAGCGAACACAAACTGATCATCGTGACAGACCGCACATCTACTCGGCGCTACTGCGCATGGTCTTGAGTATGGTCTAATGATACCCAGATTAATGTATAGTATACCTCCAACCCCTCACATTCTTCCATTTCTGATCTTACACACCCCTTACGAACTGAACACAGCTTGCGAAGCCACATCTTGAATTCACATCAGCCTCACTAGGCAACACCCCTGTCTTCTCAGGTCTAGCGAGTCGATCTTCTTCAGACCATCTCCGCCAAGTCATTCATGCATGCATCATGACCTTGCCACTATCCCTATCCTCCTCACTCCCCTCGAAAGAATAAGACTCTCCGCTCAGTTTCCCAGGGCTCACAACCTGCACCCGGCTCACATCCATCAGCGCCCGCATCTCATACGGACTGCCGTCTTTGCTCCCAACGCTCTGGTAGCCCAGCGGCTTGGTCAAGCTGTTGGTGATTTTCCGACTGTGAGCCTTGAGCCGATCCAGCGGCGAAGAGGCGGCGGCGGCGGCGGCGGCGGTGTTGGACGAGTGGCCTGGGGACGGGACCGCCGAGCGAGGGGTGGTGAATTGCTCGTATGTGGGGAGGGCGGTGGTGTTGTTGTTGTTGTTGTCGCTGGGGTCGGCGAAGTGGCCGGAGGGGGAGGAGCGGAGGGGTTGCAGATGCTCCCAGACGCGGCCGGCGTCGGAGATTGCTTTCTCGCGGATGAAGCGTTGTCTGATCGACACCGTCAGCTTTCTGGGGTCGTTCTGCTGCGAAGAGTCACAGGCATACTGCTCTGCATCCAAGCCGGGGATGCTGATGTCCTCTCGACGGAAATTGGTCGGGCCGCTCTAATGCTCCAGATTAGCTGCTGTCCTGGTGCAAGATGCAAACCTGGAGAAGCGAAGGCTTACAATCTGCAGAGCGGGCCTTGCCTCCTCGTCCTCCTCCCTGTCACAACAGGACAAGATGTGGCGAAACCAGTCGCCCATCTTCTCGCCGAAGTCTCTCTTGCCTGACATTGCTCAACGGTGGAGTCCAAAAAGTTCAAGAAGTACTTTTGCAAAAGAGTGGATGGCTTCGTCTCAGGGTATTCTCGGTCGGATCGATGGAGTGAACTGAGACTCAAAGTGGACGAGACACCAGCGCTGGAACAGAGACAACGACCGAGTTCTCGCTTCGCTGAAAGCAGTAACGCTACAGAGAAGAGATTGACTGTTGTAACGAATGATGTGTGTCCTTGTCGAAGAACTCAGCAAAGAGCTCTTGTAAAAGAATCGATTGATGGTACAAGGAGATGGCTGGGAGGAATACGAAGAGAAAGCAAGATTGCAAGGCCGCCGACTCGAGCCCAGTTGCTGCTGACCTTGCTACGTAACATTAACTGGAAATGAAGCAGCTCCATCAAGTTACTGGCAATCGCGTGCGTGCCGTGGTTGGATGCAAGGAACCATCTGACTCTTTGTGAACGCTCGTCGAAATCCGCATTCCTGTGAGTCCCATGAGGGCGATCCCAATTCCTGGCTGGAATGCGTTGGTTCTTGCAGGGCTGTGCTACGGGTTACAAGAAACATGCTCAGATGAAGATACATGTGCCTGTGGTCTCGGAGACTGGGTGCTGGAAGGAGTATCTGATCTATTAACTAGAATACTGCTACCCGTTGCAAGACCGGGCACGAGAGATTCAATGCCTGACGTCTGCTGGAGCTTGCGGTGTGTACAGCTCTTCATCGACTTGCATGTGCTCCACACCCTCTCGACAACGCTGTGCTACATGCCTTGCATGACCGTCTCGCTTACGTGCATGGTGAGCACGGTGACGACCGGTTTCATTTCTGGTAGATGCTCGTCTGAGAACGGACTCTGAGCAATGATACAACGTCTCAAGTTCTGCTCTCTCGGTGACTACGACTTGACGACGGACAACACCATCCCATCATCCCGATCATGACTTTGGATAGTCTTTGACGTGATAGCTCTTCAGCCTCGAGAATTGCTCGAAGCCGAGGATACTCAGCGTCTGGCCTTTCCCGCTGTCTTTCCACCCCACCCAAGCGAGATCGGGGCTCGGGTAGTCGCAGCGGTTGACGAAGACGGTGCCGGCGTCGACGTCGTCGGCGAGCGCGTGGCCCTTGGCGACGTCTTTTGTCCAGATGGAGGCGGTCAGACCGAACTGGCTGTCGTTCATCAGCTCGACCGCCTCCTCGTCGGATGAGACGGAGACGATGGGGATGACGGGGCCGAACGTCTCGTCGCGCATGACGGTCATTTTGTGGTCGCAGTGTGTGAGGAGGGTCGGAGGGATGTAATTGCCACCTTGGGGCGGAGAACTGAAGCTTTGGTTCTGTGGCGTGGCGTTCTTCGCGCCCTTCTCGACGGCGTCGTCGATGTGTTCGTTGATTCGCTGTGCGGCAGCCTTGCTGATGACAGGCCCGACGTTCGTAGACTTATCATTCGGATCGCCGAGCTTGTAGTTGGCAAGTACCTTTTGCACAGCACGGACATAGTCATCGTGGATGCTGTGATGCACGTATACCCGCTCGATGCTGCAACACGATTGGCCAGAATTGAAGACCGCACCGTCGACAATTTCTCCGGCGGCCCAGTCGATATCGACATCGGGTCGGATGTAAGCTGGATCCTTACCGCCCAGCTCCAGGCCTACTCGACAGTCCACGCGGCCAGCGGCTGCCTTCTGCACCGCCAGTCCACCAGCTACAGAGCCTGTAAAACACACCAGCTGGATTTCCGGCGATTGCACGAGTCTTTCAATCTTACTGAAGTCGCCGCAGTGGAAGTACTGTATGACATCCTTGTCGAGCCCAGCCTCAAGAAAGATCTGTTGTACTTGCTCCACGATTGTGGGAGTCTGCGGTGAAGGCTTGAGAATGACGCTGTTGCCCGAGAGCAGCGCTGGGATGAGCGAGTTGACGAGAATAAGATACGGGTACTGCGATAGGACATTCAGCTAGCTGCCCAAACACCATCACCACAAGAAGACGACTCACGTTCCATGCAAACAAAATCAGCACGGGACCTAAAGGCACCTTCTTGATGTACCTCTTGAACCCTTCTTGCGCCTCTCCAGGTGTATCCGCCAGACCTTGCTCGCTGATCTTGAGCAGATACTCTCCCCTCAGCACCGCCGTGGTGACTTCCTTGGCCGTGTACGCGATTGGCCGTCCCATTTGCTCCGTGAGCTCCTGCGCCAGCTCATCCTGCCGGTCGTTGATGATCTGTAACGCCTTCTTGACAATCTTCTGCCGCTCCGACAATGGTGTTTTGCGGTATTTCAGGAATGCTCGCTGTGCTGTCTTTGGGAGCTCGGCAAGCTCGGCGTCGGTTGGGCCATGTCGCTCAAGGATGGGTTTGTTTGTGGCTGGGGAGATGGTCGTGATCGTTTCGCGGCTCATCTTGCAGGTGTGTTTTGTTTTGCTTTACTTTGCTTGCTTAAGCTTCACAAGGTCATCAATCACCTCCCGTTCGCATCACTGGACCAAGGTTGGCTCATGGGGTGGTAGAGATTGTTGGATAAGCGCAAAAGTGATGGGACGCGCAAGTATGTAGGACGTACGTCAAGTTGCAGGCATTGGACATGACCATGCGAACCTGAGAATACCAAACTCCAAGAAGAAGCGCTGCTTTGTTACCTATGTTTTGATAGAAACAATCATGCACCCGTGAATACCTTTCGGTCCCTGCAGCAAACATGCTTCCCATACAGCGCGTCACGTCCAGCGTTCCTCGTCCCAGCGTACAAGCGCAGCTCCGACAATGCATGAAGGCGAGGATCAATGGCTTGCCGAGACCTTCACTCCGCCTTCAGCAGCAATGCTTCAGCTCTGCGCCCCTCCAGACCGTACCTCGGACAGTCCGGCGAGCATTACAGCAACCGAGTATCCGCCTGCTCAGTTTGCGCCTGGCTTCCACATCCGTCCAGCCTCCTAAACCGCGATCGCGCGCGGCGCAAATTATCTACCGAATCTTTGCTTCCCTCGGCCTCTTCGTAGCCATCAGTGGCGGAATTGTCATTGCTTTCTTCATCTACGACGCCTCGACCTATCACGAGGAGCCCGAATCCGCCGACGTTCCAGTCTCCGAGTACGCCCTGAACCCCAGGAGAGGAGGGCCGAAGAACTTGCCGATTGCGGAATACTTCGTCGATGACGATGACAGTGACGATATGAGGGCGCAGAAGCATAAGCCGAAGCTGGTCATATTGGGGACGGGCTGGGGCAGCGTGGCATTGCTCAAGCAGCTGGTGCCCGGAGAATACCATGTGACTGTCGTCTCGCCCTCGAACCATTTCCTCTTCACGCCCATGCTACCTTCAGCAACAGTCGGCACGCTGGAGTTCCGGAGTCTAGTGGAGCCGATCCGCGGTATCGTCAGGCGCGTGAAGGGCCACTTCCTCAAGGCTGCAGCGACCGATGTCGACTTCGGCGAACGGCTGATTGAGCTTGAGTCTGTCGGTCCCACTGGCGAGAAGGAAAACTTCTATCTTCCCTACGACAAGCTGGTCATTGGTGTTGGATCAATCACCAACCCACACGGTGTAAAAGGTCTCGAGCACTGCCATTTCCTCAAGGACATTAGCGATGCACGAAAGATCCGGAATGCCGTCATCCGCAACCTGGAAACCGCATGCCTGCCCACTACCTCAGACGACGAGCGCAGGCGCCTGCTCTCGTTTGTGATTTCTGGCGGCGGGCCTACAGGAGTGGAATTCGCTGCCGAGCTTTACGACATGCTGAACGAAGACTTGTGCAAGCAGTATCCTCGCGTTCTTCGCAACGAGATCTCCGTGCATGTCATCCAGTCCCGCGGTCATATTCTGAACACCTACGATGAAGCTTTGAGTGAGTATGCCGAGAAGCGTCTGGCGCACGACCAAGTCGACGTCCAAACCAACGCCCGAGTCAAAGAAGTCCAATCCGACCGCATTCTGTTCACGCAGAAGGATGACGCTGGCAAGGTACTCACGAAAGAACTTCCCATGGGCTTCTGCCTGTGGTCTACCGGGGTCTCCCAGACCGAGTTCTGCCAGCAACTCGCCAAGAAGCTAGGAGACACGCAGACGAACCGACACGCCCTCGAAACCGATACCCACCTCCGCCTGTCCGGAGCTCCCATGGGTGACGTCTACGCCATCGGAGACTGCAGCACCGTGCAAAATAACGCCTCCGACCACATCATCAGCTTCCTCCGCACGCTGGCGTGGGAGAAAGGCAAGGACCCGGAAAAGATGCAAATCACCTACTCCGACTGGCGCACCGTGGCGAAGCGCGTCAAAGCCCGCTTCCCACAAGCCAGTGACCACCTGAAGCGCCTGGATCGACTCTTCGAATCCTACGACAAGGACAAGTCAGGAACGCTCGACTTCGGCGAGCTTAACGAGCTCCTCAAACAAATCGATTCCAAAATGACTTCCCTCCCCGCCACGGCCCAGCGCGCCAACCAACAGGGCATGTACCTCGGCCGGAAATTCAACAAGCTGGCCCAAGCCGCGCCGGGCATGCAGATCAACGACGTCGCCGACGGCGACATCGACGAGGCGGTCTACAAGGCGTTCGAGTACCGGCACATGGGCAGTTTGGCTTACATCGGCAACGCGGCCATTTTCGACTTCAACGGGTTGAATTTTGGCGGTGGGCTGCTGGCGGTGTATCTGTGGCGCAGTGTGTATTTCACGCAAAGTGTCAGCTTGCGGACGAGGATGCTGCTTGCGATGGATTGGAGCAAGCGGGCGCTTTTCGGACGGGGTGAGTACTCGTAGTTTCCTCCTTTCCGAAGACGACCACATACTGACGATATATGCAGACATGATGATGTATTAGACGCCGAAGGCATTCTGACCGGAGGAGCTTGTGTAACAGCAACGATAGAGTATTTGTGTACAGCAGTGAGGCGTTATTGCATCGGTCATGGTTTGTCAGGTGGTTTGTATCTTCGAAACCGGCCTCATCATACCCGTTATCTCATCCATGCCGGTCCCCAGTAGCACCCGAGTGATCCTCTGCACACGCTGACAACGGATCGATGTGCACATGCTAGTAGTACCCATGACCCGACTGCTGACTGCCGTACTCTTGACCGAACCCGGGCATCGAACCATGGTCATCAATATCCTCCAGATTCATAAAGTCCTCCAACCCGCCTCCAGGCTGCGCCGCCCCGTCGTGCCGATCAGCACTATCCGCCGTCTCGAAGCGGGGATCGATCTCCATCGGTTCGCTACTACTCGTACCTACTCCCCCAAGAGCCGGGTCCACATTCCGAGGCAGCGGCGGTTCAACGCCATCCCTGATCTCGGCGTCGGGTAATATAGCGCTGCCGAACGCTTCGCGCCGAGTCTCCTTTCGCTCGTTCTGTTTCGGTAGTCTCGGCAGGTTCGGAGAGCGGTTGCTGTTCTGGGCGTCGCCTCGCGAGTTGACCCACAACGACGCCTCTGGGATGTCGCCTTTGCGCTCCGTGTCGGCGAAGTTGGGTTGCAGGATGGGCAGGAGGAGACTGGCTTCGTACCAACGGCCCTTAACGTCGTTGATGTCGAGCCGGCTTTGCGTAGACAGGAGGCGCCAGTAACTCGCTGTGCTCTTCGCGGGGATGGAGCGTGCGTTACGGTAGGCTAGGTCTTCCGTGAGGCGCTGGGGGAGGTGGGGGTTGCTGGCTGGTGAGGCACGGGTCGGCTGGGCCGGGTTGCTGTGGTTCACTGTGGCGAGCGTGTAGACGTCGCCGAGGAAGTAGAGGGATGGCTGTTGGGATGTTGAGGGTGACGTTCTTCTTCGCTCCACGATGGAGTGGACGACCATGATGTCCGTGACGGCGCCGATCGCCATCCTGATGGGCTCACCAACCCAGATCTTTTCCGCACCGAGATACACGCCATCATATGCGAGCTCTTGGACGCCAGGCTCTGGGGTTGTTACCTTGGTCAGCTTGAAAGGAGTGTAGGTCGCGTCGATGGCCTTCGCGGCAAGGATCGATGCATCGATTTCCAGGTCCCCGTTCCCGTATCGCTTTCTGCCTATGCCGTCCCAGTCTGCGGTGGCGTAGTTCTGTGGGTTCGGAAGATCGTTCAGGCCAGTGTTTGTGAATCTCGGAACGCTCCACGCTAACCACGGCCGCAGCTCGGCAAAGGGCGACTTGACGACAACCGCCTCGGAGGTGGCGCCCGGGTATGAGAGTTTTTGGACGGTGTAATGGTATTCATTGGTAGGACTCGCCCATCGACGCAGAACAACGCCAAGACCCCAGGCCTGTCCACGCCGGAACCATACCATCTCTCCAGGTCGGTACATGAAGGTGCGATACTGGCTGTCGATCTGCTGGTCGGCATTTCTGCGTGGCGGAAGCGGAGTGGGTACCACGGGACGCGATAAGCCTGCCGAATGTTGGATCTGTACAGTCACAGTCGGTCCTGTTACGGCCTTTGTGCTTTGTACACTCGAAGTGCTGGTTTGGCGGACCATGTTGGCCCCTGACGAAGCGGGAGCGGCAGCGGGCTTGACGTTTTCAGTCTTAATTTTCGCACCTGGAATGGCTGCCTCCAACTCCTCGGGCGAGCAGATCTTGCAGCCGCAATTGTCTGGATCACCTGTTTTGTCGGTACTGAGCCAGAGCACATGAGGAAAGAAGTCGCCCGGGCTGCGAAAGCGTTTTCGCCTTCCGTCAGGATGACCATCTTCGAGTTCGCTCATCAGCCACTACACCACACCACATGGAACAGATCGGACCGGTAGAATAGATGGTAACTCACACAGATAAGCGTCCTGCCGATCGTTGCCGCCACCCGCGTGGGTCTTGTTTTTGACTTCGGTCTTGCCGTCTTTCTCGGTTTTCTTAACATGCTCGTACAGCCGGTAGTTCTCCGGGAAGGCCGCGAGGATGTAGCCATTGTCTAGGATGGGTGTTAGCATTGCAGAAACGAACACGATGGGGCTATGGACGATCACAGAGCAAGTGTCACGTACCCCGACCCGCCTTGTCTTTCCATTGCAACTCGCGCGCTAACATGCCGCCTAATTTTCTACGCCAGTCCAAGTGCTTTATCTCGTCTGGCGACACTTCACGATAGAAGTCACTGACTCCGTTCTTGTCGGGGCTTTGGTCAAGTTGCTCGGCGGTAGGTTCATTGCGCTCCTTTGCTTTCCCTTTGGTCGCATCCTCAAGCTTGCCGTCACTGCGTCGGACGTACAATGGGTAGAACCGAGCCATAACTGCGAGTGTCTATACACATTGAGGCACGATCTGTCGTGCAGATAACGTTGGCGTTCACTTAGGGCGCCAGTCGCCCACGTCTATACTACTGTAGCCGTTGAAGGGCATGATCAAGATTGAGAGGTTGTCAAGATAAGGTTGCTGCCACGGGCATCCGGCCCGTGCAACGGCCCGGCGCGTCTGAATGACAGCTGACAGCGCCACGCGTTCCCAGCCGCGTCCTTCGCGTTTCCTCACTACCTTATCGATGAGTAGAAACACCAACTGGGGTGAAGTACACATACCGAACGATACATTTTCTTGGTTGAAAGGCCGCAGTATCTATGTGCAGGAGTGCACTTTGTTTGCGACTACTCCGTGTCGTGAAATCTTTTGATTGGCAGCATCATTGACACCAAAATTGTCCGATGACAGGACGCATTTTCGACGTGACGAGCATTGGCGATCACGGTCTCAACCTCACCAAGCAACGTCACATCACCAGCTAACGAGGATAACACGTTCACGTTCTCCGCCACCACTCCGCCATGAACGACTTCACTCCCTCAACTCCACCTCCACCTTCGAAGCGACGACGGGTATGCGCCGTTCGGCCTTCTCCTCCCAAAATGGCTGATCTGCTTGCTGCTTTCGGGGCCATGAAGTCGCCGACATCCGTCAGCAAGATGAACCGATTGTCAAGTGGGCACGAATTGAGGCAGAGGACTACTGTGAGCTACGCCGATTTCCAAGACGCCAGCCCAACACCCTCTCCGCGATCAGGCTCGAGCTACGAAGAAGCCGCGGAGTCGTCGCGTACTTCGGTAACTTCGGAGCAAGAGGAGGACGAAGATGACGTCCGCTCGGAAGATACGATTCAAGGTGAGTATGCTTAGTGTAATACATCCCTGTTTGTCCGCTAACGTGCAGTAGCTGTTCCTCGCCGCGTAGCAACCAAGGTCTTGCCCGAGCGGTCAACCAGGTCCCGTGTCAGCTACGCACGCCCCGCCAGAAAGAAGAACAAGAAGGGTACGAGCAGGCGGAAGTCGAGCAAAATCCTCGCATCCGATACTATCGGTCCTTCAGCGGTTTCGAAGGCGAAAACCGAACGCAGTAAGATCCGCCTCGCCGTTGCTGGTGAGACCAAGCCCAAGCGTGAAGCTTTCGTTTTGGCCAAAAAGGACTATTTCCAGCCACTCCTACCGTCTTCGAGCTACGTGCAGAAGCTTGAGCGTCTTCACGCTCTGGCTGGCGACGAGGATGACGTCCCGAAGATCGTCATGTACCGCAAGTTTGACCACCAGCCACTAGGCGTGAAAGCCATCATGAAGTCATATCAACTGGAGGGCCTGTCATTCCTGGTGTACATGCAGAAGAACGGCATGTCGTCCATCCTGGGCGACGAAATGGGTCTCGGGAAGACACTTCAGACACTGGCTTTGTTTCAGTATCTAGCGGAATACGAGCCTGATCAGCAAGAGAATCGACCACACCTGGTCGTCTGTCCGATGAGCGTGCTGTCCTCTTGGATGGCTGAGGCTCGGAAATGGGTTCCAAACCTCCACGCCGTCCGCTTCCATGGACCGAAGGCGGAGCGTGAGAAGCTCAAGCATGACCTGCTTATGACGGCTAAGGAATACAGCAACAACGACGACAATGAAGACCGTCACCCTGTCGATATCGTCGTCACCACGTACGATACGTTCAAGGCGGAGCAAGGATGGCTGAAACGAGCCTTTGCGTGGCGGTACATCGTTCTTGACGAGGGCCACAAGATCAAGAACGAAGAGTCCGGCATGGCCCACTCTCTGCAGAGCATTCAAGCAGAGCACCGCCTGTTGCTTACCGGCACGCCTCTACAGAACAACTTAAAGGAGATGTGGGCTTTACTACACTGGCTCTACCCCGACGTCTTCACCATGGACACGGCGGATATGTTCAAAGACGCGTTCAACCTGTCTCTCGGAAAAGCCTCCACGACGTTCATGGATGATGCGCGTCGTCTCCTCGAGCTCGTCATGCTGCGCCGCATGAAGTCAAGCCCAGGCGTCAACCTCGGCTTGCCACCAAAGGAAGAGGTTCTGCTCTATGTTCCTCTGACGCCTATGCAACGCTTCTGGTACACGCGCCTGCTCACCAAGGCGGACAACGCTCTGCTCGACGAACTGTTCCGAGATGTCAAAGGCAAGGTACTGGAGTCGTGCAAGCACGAATCCGACGACGAGAAACAGTTGGCGCTTCTTGAAAAAGGGGCAGCTGCGGCGGACGGCGTGGATCGCGGTGATGCAATCGCCGGAGGTGCCTGGGCTGAGAGCAAGCATATCATGGAGAAAGCACTGCAGAACGAGCAACAGGCCGACGTCCAGAGTGGCAACTGGCGCAAGCTCATGAACATCATCATGCAGCTACGGAAGGTCTGCAGCCACCCGTACGTTCTCAGTCCGGCTTGTCCGGACCCGTACTATCTTGGGGAGCATATCAAGACAGCCTCGGGGAAATTCATCGTGCTCGACAAACTGATTGAGGAGCTGGTCATGCGGCGCGGCAAGAAGGTCCTCATCTTTGCCGGGTTTACGAAAACACTGGATCTGTGTGAGGACTTGCTGACTCTGAAAGGCGCCAATGCGCATCATGCGTCCTTCCGATATCTCAGACTGGACGGTAGCACGGCGCGTGCACGGCGAAACTTGGGAATCCGCATGTTCAACGATCCCACAAGCGAGTTCAAGGTCATGTTGATCGCGACGAGGGCAGGCGGACTCGGAATCAACCTGGCCTCTGCGAGCGATGTGATCTTCATGGACGAGGATTGGAACCCTCAGATCACCTTGCAGGCTGAAGCTCGCGCGCACCGAATTGGGCAAACTCAGCCGGTGACGATTTACAAGATCTGTACTAAGGGAACAGCGGAAGAACAGATGCAGGGCAGGATACGAAAAAAGCTATACCTGTCGGCCAAGATCACGGAGAGCATGCGCAACATCCACGGTCATGACGACATCAACACCAAGAAGCGCAAACGTACAAGCACGGCTACTGTCGAAGATGACACTCCGAGTCTTGGGACCGACCAGCTGAAGTCGCTGCTTCGCAAGGGCGCCCAGACCTTAGCACGGCCACAAGTCGACGTCACGGAGATGCTGAGCTGGGACTTTGCTACGATGATCGACAAGTGCAAGGACCGGGCCGACGATCCCAGTATCGCTGGCGACGGTACTAGAGATGTGACCGAGGAGGACGAGCAGAAGTGGCTGAGCACGATGGAAAAGGTTGAGACTGCCGTGTTTGAAGGAAAGCGCCATCACAAGCAGTTGGAGAAGGTGGCAGAGGAGAGCGTAGAACTCAGCCGGGCCGACCGCCGTGTGGGCAAGAATACCACGGTCATGGTCGGCGGGTTCGCGATCAACAAGGAGTCACTGCAGTGCGCCGACTGGGAAGCCGTGCCGACTCTCGCCGGCAAAGACCCTCGTCTCGCAGAGCCGATCCGGGAGAAGAGGCCCCCGATCAACCACCAGGACCACTGCCAGCGCTGCCGAGACGGCGGGGAAATGGTCCTCTGCTCGGGATGTCCGCGCTCGTACCACATCGACTGCCTCGACCAGACCTTCCAAGCCAAAGCGCAGAGCAAGTTCCTCGGCTTGTACTGCCCGCAACACCAGTGCGTGGAGTGCGAGGCCAAGACCAGCGACGCCGGCGGCATGATCTTCCGCTGTCGGTGGTGCGAGAACGGGTACTGCGAGGACTGCCTCGACTGGGATGTCGCGAAGCTCGTGGGCGCGACGCTGCCGGAGCTCGAGTTGTTGGGCTTCGCCGCTTTGTCGCAGGCCTGGTTCATCGAGTGTCCGGCGTGTCTCAAGCATTGGGAGACGGACCAGGGCGCGTGCCGGGCGATTTCGCGCGAGCGTGCTGGGATCGAGGAGCGGTATGGTGCGTACGCGAAGGCTTCAGCTTGATTGTCGGATGGGCGTCGCTTGCTCGGCTGGGCTGTGCTCGACACGTCTGTGGGCGAAGATGGCCGCGGTGCATTTCTACGATCATGTATAAGGATTAAGTTGGGATCTCATGCTGATCTCGGCAGGATGGAGACACAGCAGAAGAGCGCTACGCAGGACGGTTCAGTGAAGGGATGCTATCGCTGGCTTGGCAGAGACTTCTGTACTTCTTCCGTAGCTACATGTATGCAGGCTGCGTACAGCATCACTGCTCGAAAGCTCAATCACAATGTAGTATATCGCTGCACCGACGGATGGAGAGACTGAACGACCGTACTGCGGATCTCGCAAAGAATACTTCACGGCGATGGACCACAATAGCGTGCCTCGTGACCAACATTCAGGTGGCTGCAGCGCGTAGGGATCCAGTCGGAGCTTTTACATTGCTTTTCGCAGCAGGCCTCGCGCGCGCCATGCGTTCCCATCGAGCTCTCGGAGGTGGAGAGTTTACGGTACGTACAAACAACGCCCTGCGTACGCATCGTCGCATATGAGATTCTGTTCGTTGGACCCGCGGGTTTGCGGACAGGGGGACTCGTCCCTCCTCCGCACAAGTCCATCCACACGTGTTCAGCAAAAAGGTGTTTTCTACTTCATATCGAGATATATAGTAGTACGTATCTCACTCGGTGGGATCGTGCACGAGCGGTGCAATGACATTATTGTCGACGATGATCATTAACAACCTTGCAAGGGATGATGAATTCCAGTCGAGTTTTGCCGATACCGACTACCGAATTCCCCCAAGCTGCGAGCACGTGCAGTGCGAGAAGGACGTCGATCCCATTTTGTTTTAAGGTCCAACTGTCAAACGTTTTCCTCCCCGTCCACCGCTTCGAATCCCAACCATCACCGCGGCGACGAGAGTTCGTCCGGCTCGTTTTGAACGCCGCTTTCGACGAGGAACGTTGCGAGCGTCGAGTTGTACATGACACTCGTTGAAATGGGGGCGTACCGTCGCCGTATAAACTCCTGCGTCGCTGCAGGTACCACCTTTCATCAGATTCAGGGGTTGCTTCTCTGGATTGCTATGGCTGAGCGATCATGGATTTCTACAGTGTCGATGATCGATCACGGTGTTGCGGTGGAATGGGCAGTTCGTTCCTCCGCCCTGAGTCCTGACCCCTCAGCAGCTGCCCGTGCGTGTGGATTGATGGGGGGAACTCTTTGGTGGCAGGGGTCATTCATCTAGTTATTATAATGATTAGGAAAGTAGGCGGAAGGGCGAAGAAAGGCGCTAGAAGGCCATCCTCTGCGCCGTGCGGATGGTTCGATGGGTGTTCGATTGCAGGAGTCAAGGACAGGGGCCTCAGGGCTGCTCATCATTATTACTCCGTGCTCAACGCCCGGGCTCATTCGGGGGGTGAAGTAGGAATGATTATAATATATACCTCGTACATGGTATAGATATGATCACGATAGCCAGTGGTATAGATTGAGGGAGGGAGGGAGGATGGATGGGCGGATGTGTGCCGCGTGCGGGCGTGCGCCATGTTTTGTAGGGGCGTTTTACTGACCAAATGGTTAACTACCACTCCACCCGCCACACTAGATCGCATCCCTCGACCTCTCCCCACTGCATCTCTGCAACCCATTCCCCCTCCATCTCTAAGCCACCCACTCGCCTGTGTCCCTGCAGAAGAAGACAAAGAGGAGGAAGAAGCAAAACGGTACACCAACCCTGCCGAGGCCCGTCGCACGCCAATCCCACGCCCTCGCGTCTTCCCACCTATTCCCCATACTCTCTCTCCGCCAGGGACTCTCTCACCAGCGACACAACCCACAATCCAACCCTCCGTCCGCTGCTGCTGCGCTTCCCGAACACCTCCGTTTGTCCAACCTCGCCCGTCACATACCGAACGCCCGCTCGAAGACCGGCGTCCTGGGCTCGAGCTGCTGCCAACCGCCTCCTCCTCCCCCCCTCACCAAACGCTAGAACAACACGCCTCCTCCTTCTCCCTTGCTCCAGCGCCGCCTTCTACATCATCCGCCTTTGTCGATCCCTCCCTGAGCCTGCCTTTCCGCCCCGATTTCTGAAACCGCTACAAGTCCACTGGTTGTTGCTGCTGCTGCTGCTGCTGTTACATCTACCGTTCCGCGATGGCTTCGAAAGTAAGCTCTCGTGTCACCCTTTCGCAAACACACACGCGCGCGAGTGGTGGCGTCTCTTCGTTGCTGGGCTAATTCAGGGGCGCGTTTCAGTTCCTCCGGGAATACAAGCTGGTGGTGGTTGGCGGCGGTGGTGTGGGCAAGAGTTGCTTGACGATACAGCTCATCCAGAGTCACTTTGTGGACGAATACGACCCGACGATCGAAGGTCCGTACACACACCTACACACATCCGCAGATGCACAGATGCCCGATGCGATACCACCCCCATTCGTCGCGCCACCCGACCCCGGGCATCTCCACTGACACCTATCACCAGATTCCTACCGCAAGCAATGCGTCATCGACGACGAGGTGGCGCTGCTGGACGTGCTCGACACGGCCGGGCAAGAAGAGTACTCGGCCATGCGCGAGCAGTACATGCGGACGGGCGAGGGCTTCCTGCTCGTCTACAGCATCACGTCACGGCAGAGCTACGAGGAGATCATGACGTTCCAGCAGCAGATACTGCGCGTCAAGGACAAGGACTACTTCCCCATCATCGTTGTGGGCAACAAGTGCGATTTGGAGGGTGAGCGGCAAGTGAGCACAGCAGGTGCGTGTCTTTTCTCTTCTCTTTCTCTCCATTCATTCGGCGTATCAGCGGGGTTCACCGAGCAATATCCACGTGCGCCCCACGCGCCCACACGCGCTCCAGCTACTTCTCGCGTCAACACTACAAACATCCACTGACACAGTGTCCTATTCGTCTTCGCAGAGGGCCGAGCACTCGCCCGATCCTTCGGCTGCAAGTTCATCGAGACGTCGGCCAAGTCGCGCATCAACGTCGACAACGCCTTCTTCGACATCGTGCGCGAGATCCGGAAATACAACAAAGACATGTCCGGCTATCCCGGCGGCGGCGGCGCGCAAGCGAAGGGTCCGCACGATAAGATGGACATGGACGGCCGGGACGAGGACGCCGGCTGCTGCGGGAGATGCGTGGTCATGTGATCCCCGTCTTGTTCCCCTTTCTTGAAAGTACAAAGGACGAGTGAGTGGCGAACTTCCGTCGTGGGGACGGACTGCCTTTGGACAACGAGCGATGTGATGAGGACGGAGGAGCATTCCGAACGAAAGCCTCCCACCAAAGAAAAAAAAATCTGATGAAGTAGTGCATGAGGTGGCGCATTGACAAAAAGAGGAGGAAACGGAAAGAATTTGCATTCTTGTGCGATCCCCCCCTCCTTTTATGGTCATTTGTTTCTCTTGATATCCCTTACCGTGTGTTTCGAGTTGGGGGTCCTGATGGGCCAGGGCACCACTGCATCGCATGCGCTTCATTGTCAGATCGGCGCTACCGGGCGAACAGCAGGCGCAAAAAGAGAGTTCGGGGCAAGGAGAGGGGGGAGAGAGCGAGACGTTCACCAGCGAGAGATTTTTCCCTTTCATTTGTCGATTGGGGCATCTGGGGGAGCAGGGAAGGGGCTTGAAAGGCCAGAAAGGAAAGGAAAGAAAAGGAAAGGACCTGATGTACTTCGTGCTTTTCGTTGAAGCAGGGGTGCGGACTTTGACAGGCCGGACGCGCTATAGCGGATTGCAAAGGAGCTTTGCTGGATCGAATCGAAAAGGAAAAATCTCTCCTATCTTCTTTCTCTTCTCCCCGTTCTGTCTTGACATTTCAAATCATGACCACGTGCAGAACCGGCTCCAGATAGCCACACCAGCCTGCTCCCACCTCCCATTCGCTGTCAAGGCGTCAACCGGCGCGGAGAAGCAGACGAACAATCAGCATAATGACTTCTTGCAGTTGTCCAAAATCAATCCTCCCCCTTCAACTTCTCCTCAATCCCCTCCAGATCCTCCGCGGCCTCCATCTCCACAATCCGCCCGGCCTCGGCCTGGTTCCGCATCAGTTCCTTCGCGCCCGCGTACAGCATCCGCATCTCTTGCGAGCAGGTGGGAGGGAGGTAGTTGATCATGACGTAGGGGACTGAGAGCCGGCCGGAGGACTTTGTATTGATCCGGTTTGGTCAGTGAAAACGGCCCGTAGGGTTGAGTAGGAAGTGGAAGGAAGGAGGAAACGCACCAACGTCAGTGGATAACTGAGCAGCACGAACCGCGGCGAGTTATCGGGTAAGTCGTCGGCGAGGTCGGCGAGCTTGGTGTAGATTTCCCCATCGTCGGCGGGCGAGATCTCGAGCGTTTTCTTCGAGATCTGGTCTTCTTTTTCCCCATTTGGTCCCCTGATTAGCGCTCTTTCTTTCTTTCCTGCGTGAGAAAGGCAGGGAGGGAAGGGCAGGCCGATGGTGGGCATACAGATGACGGCTTGAGGGTCTTTGGCTCGCGAGGTGCCCAGGCGGAATTTCCGGAGCTTTTCTTTGGTTTCCGGGCTGAAGGTGTAGAGGCGGGATTCGGAGGACTATTTTGGGAGAGGGGGATGTTAGCCTTCGATGGGGTGGTGGGAGGGTGGGTGAGTTACCATCTTTGCGTGCGTGGGATTGGGTATGCGCACACGAGTGTGGTATAGGAGGGGAGGTATGTTTGTTTGCGTACAGGACCCCCACGATGACATTGAGGTTGCTGGTGTGGACGATGCACGTGAGGTAACGTGCTAGACCCACCCCCGCAATGTCTACTGCAGGTGGTATCCGCTATCTGTTTCGTATCTCGTCGTCAACATCACTCGGTACAATACTACACGAGAGGGTTCGAGTTCAGTCCGGCGAAGGCGGTGACAAGACGATTGTACCACCAGATCCATGTTCTCGCGACTCAACCAAGTCGCACGACACTTCTCGCGTCCTTTGCCCAACTACCTGCACAACTCGGCAGCAAGCAGCGTCCTCTCGCCCATAACCTCCCGAGCCATGGCGCAAGAGAGAAGCAAAAGGTTGATCAACACGGCGGCATGCCTGATCATTGGGGATGAGGTGCTCGGCGGCAAGGTCAGTGAAATAAACATGGTCAATCCGACAATTGGGGAGTGCTGAGTGCTGAAGAAATAGTTCTAGACGGTCGACACCAACAGCGCCTGGTTCGCCAAGTACTGCTTCTCCCTCGGCATCAACCTCCGACGAGTCGAAGTCATCGCCGACGACGAGGGCGAGATCGTCGAGGCCGTGCGCCGGATGAGCGCCAACTACGACCTCGTCGTCACCTCTGGCGGCATCGGTCCCACTCACGACGACATCACGTACCAGTCGATCGCGCGCGCGTTCGACCTGCCCCTGACGCTGCACGAGGGCGCGTTGGACCGGATGAAGCGGTTGTCGAAGCCGCATCCCAGTCAGCAGAATTTCTCCTGGGACGTGGACTCGCCGGCACGGAAGGCGAAGCTCAGGATGATTGAACTTCCGTACGACACGAAGCTGCCGGATGAGGATCAGGTCATCTTTGTCGCCGAGGACCTCTGGGTACCGATTAATGTCGTCAATGGCAATATTCACATCCTCCCCGGCATCCCGCGGTTGTTTGAGAAGATGTTGAGCGGGTTGAAGCCGAGGCTGCTCCCGCGGCTCACGGATCCCGAGGGTAAGGGAGTGCATCGCATATTGTTCAGTACGCCGTTGGCGGAGAGCGAGGTCGCCGGGTATTTGACCGAGTTGTCGGGCCAGGTCGAGAGCAAGGGTGTCAAGGTCGGCAGCTACCCTCGGTGGGGTAAGAGCCGGAACACCGTCACGCTGGTCGGCCGCGATAAGGATTACATGGAGTCGTTAGTATCGGAGGTGGAAAAGAACGTGAAGGGTCATCGAGTGATGGTCGAGGGCGAGGACGATGACGAGGGCAGCGACAAGGACACATGATCGATACAGACGGGGTTTGTAGATATTGTCTCAAGGTTCATAAATATCACAGGTCAGTTTGCATCCCTCAAAACGCCGGCAAGCGCCAATTCTCCAACTCCGCGCTGGCGTGCTTGTGCTTCTGCCTCGACAGCAAGCCGCCGCCGTGCTCAAAATACACCCGAAACGAGTCCGTCCGTGTAATGGCCTGTTTGCTCGACAGCGAGCTGTCCATGGACCGCCTCCGTGCCGCTTCCTTGGCATCGATGGGATCGTGTCGGATCGTCGTGACGGTCGAGGTATGTTCGGGCCGGAGGACGATGCGCCAGTGCGTTCGCTTCCGCAAGCCGTGCACAGGCTCGTCGACTGGTCGAGATCCGCGACTCGGTTGTTTGCCGTCCACGGCTACTGGTCGTCGTGCGATCGGCAGTAGTGGGACGGGCGAGTCGATCGACACGCGTAGGTTTCCGCTGTGGAAAACTGCCAGGAAGGGTTTGGCGCACGGCACCGTTGCGCATATGATGGAGAGGTGCAGGACTACTTGGGTGATGATGACGAAGTCGATACGTTGGTAGCTAGGGTCGTGGCTGTAGAGGGCGAGGTGAGAGTAGCGCAAGCGCATGAGTGATGGCGGGATGACACTGTCAACACGTATCAGCCTTTTCCTGATCGAGACTACAGGGTTGGGTCGGAGCATACAGCAGACGAAGGGCGAACGCGGTCACGACCGTGAGCTTAGGTCTCAGCGGCATCTGAAGACTCCAGAGCAGAACGACCGCAGCCACGATATTGGCGAATTCAAGGGCCGTCTTGACGACCTCAATCGCGGCGTACATGGCCCACTGCAGGATCGCTGGTCAGCATCGGTACGCTCCTACCTCGTTCGTACGCACCAGGTTGATACAGAGCCTTGGGCGTGAAATTCGCCAGGGGTGCGGTAACCGGCACGAAAAGGCGAAGACCACCATGGAGACTAAGGCCCAGAGACCGGTGACGATCGCGATGCCATACGCAATCCAGACTTTCTTGCACGGGGTGGTGATCCTCGCGATCAGGAGGCAAACTGATAAGATCGAGCACGCTACCGCGGCGGCATACAAGATGTTGGTGAGCCAGAGGAGGAATTGGGCGTAGTCGATCTGGGACGCTGATACTTCGGAGGAGTGCCGACCGAGGCCGTAAGGGATCTCCAGGAGGGTTAAAGAAGAGTGGATGACGCCCAGGATCTGTGACGGAATGACTTAGCAGGAGGAAGATGGTAGGCGTGTTCATGAAAAACGCGCCGTGGCCATCACACAAGCCAAGTCGTCCCACCCACATGGCCCGTTCACTTTCAATCGGAGGAAAACTCTGATAGCAAGGACGAGAAGGGACCAGATGATGGCTGTTGCGGTGATGATCACGACGTACGCAGCGGGATCGGTAAGCCCGTAGGCAGGCATCCGAAATCCAGAGTGCCTTTGTTCAGCATTGAGGATCGTCGGACGGGTGGCGTAAGGAATGAGTACACTAGGTGTCAAGGTGTAACATACATGTACTCGTAGGGAGTAGAAGCTTGGATGAGTGTCGTTGCCTCGTTTCGAAACAAAAAGAGGTACAGCTAGCCTCGGTGGCCGTCGAGAACGTGGCATAGCTTCCCTCCTTCCTGAAATGAATCCGCACAAGCAGTAGCCCTTGCGCACACAGATATTCCGAGATTGGCCTTGAGTACGTTGTCCTTTCCTAACCGGTCAGATTTTCGATGGCTCTTCGATATCCCACGGCTTCATCACACTCTACTTATCCTTTAGTGTCTGTATCTCCTACACCCTATCAAAATGAACGACCTGAGAGATTCAAGTCTCTCAGGTATGGGAAGCTCGGAAGGCATCCGCGCTGTCAGGAACCCGCCGGAACAACGACGTCCTGGTCCGATGGCATCACGACCTGCCTTCCCTCGAGGTACAACCCACGACCGCATAGACATGCAGGTGAGAGAGGATTCCGATTACTGTGCACAGCCCGAGAAAGCTAGATGGATGATGTTCCTGTCAGAGAATGGGTAAGCGCCAGGACCTGCAGCGGCACTTCAAGCTGCTTTCGACCATCAGCTTCAACACATGCGTCATGGGCACGTGGGAGATCCTGCTCACAGCGAACGAGCCGGGCATGCTGAACGGAGGCCTTCCCGGGTTGTTCTGGTCGCTTGTCTAGGCGTACATCGGCCAGTTCTTCGTGGTCTTGTCGCTGGCGGAGATGGCGAGCATGGCTCCGACGAGTGCTGGCCAGCTCCATTGGGTTTCTGAGTCAGTTTGGTCTTCGACCCTACCTTGAGCTTCGCCACTCACCTCGGCGCCGTTCACAGATTCGCTCCGAGACGGTGGCAAAGATTGTTATCCTACGTCACGGGTTGGCTGTCCACGATTGGCTGGCAAAGCGCTATTGCGGTCGATTGCTACCTCATAGCAGGTGTGACTTTCTCTCGACCTGTAGTCATACGGAGACTGGTGGCTGAGAAGTTGACTAGGCATCATGCAAGCCTTGATCGAGCTCGACAACCCATCCCGCGTTGCGACAAGATGGGAGGGCACTCTCTTGACCATTGCCACGGTCCTAGCGCTTTCAGCTTTCAATACCTTCGCTGCGTGCCATCTGTCAGTCTTCGAAGGCGTCTTCGCCATCGCCCATGTCTTCGTGTTCGTCCCGGTCGCTGTGACGCTTTGGGTGATGGCCCCAACGTCCAGTGCCACTACGGTCTTTCTGACATTCACGGACAATGGCGGCGACTGGCCTAATTTCGGTCTCAGCGCGCTGGTGGGCCAGGTGTCCTGCGTTTTCGCCACCATTGGCAGTGACTCGGTCTTGCACATCTCGGAAGAGGTCGAAGACGCCGCGGTCATTGTGCCACAAGCCATGGTCTGGAGCTACCTGTGCAGCCTGCCGATGTCATTTCTGATCATCCCGGCATGGTGCTTCAACATCGTCTCGGTGCAGGAAGTGGTACAGTCCACGTCTTCTCTGGTGTGGGTATTGAACACTACACTTCGAAACCCTGCAGCCTGCTCGGCGTTCTCAGCAGTGGTGATGGTCTTGCTTTCCATGGTAACCGTCAGCACGATAGCCTCGACCTCCAGGCAAACATTGGCTTTTGCGTGAGTAAGCTGAAGTACTTAGAAAGACATTGCGAGTCTAGGGGCTGGACTGACAGGTCCAACAGCAAAAGCAAAGGCTTCCCGTTCGCGACGTGGACCAAGCGCGTCAATAGTCGGTTCAAAATTCCCGTCAACGCCGCCGTCCTCACGATTGGTTTCACCACCGCAATGTCCCTGATCAACATAGGGAGCACCACGGCCCTCAATACCATGCTGAGTCTAAGCTCCGTCGCTCTCACGGCCACCTACGTCCTCAGCATTGGCTGCGTGCTTCACAGACGCCTCAGAAAGCAGCCACTGCCGTCCGCTCGCTGGTCGCTTGGAAAGCACGGCCTCTGGGTCAATTGCATTGGTCTGGTATATGCAAGCTGGAGTTTCTTCTGGTGCTTCTGGCCGTCGCACTATCATGTTACCGCGGCAAACTTCAACTGGGCATCGGTTTTGTTCGTCGCTTTCGTCGGGGTGGCATGTCTCTCCTATCTCATAGATGGGAAGCGACGGTACGAAGAGCCGGGCTTGCGAGTACAGGCGTGGATGAATGAATGGTGAGGTTTGCCGGCTGCGTTGCTCCTAAGATGTGCAAGCTTGATACACTATGTCGATTGACGGTGATACCTATGTAGGTACATAGGTAGGTACCGCTCGCGTATGATGGTCCTGAAGTTGAACGCTTCAATATACCTAGGTAACTAAGGGTCTTTTACCCTGGATTACTCATCATTCGGCTCGGTGAGGTGAGATCATGCCGGTCACGTCAATCGCGTCCGCGGGGCAAGCAGTTTAAACTCGATACATTCATTGTAAGTGAACCCATCTACCCATCTCCTCTCACCTCACCTCTCGTTCAAAGCAGGCATACTAAGCATAGTAACCTCCTCACCACCTGTCCAATATATCAACAAGTATGGCATCGAAAGCAATCGCCATCGTTGCCGGCGTCGGCCCCGGCACGGGCGCAGCCGTCGCTCGCAAGTTCGCGGCAGCGTACCCCGTAGTGCTCCTGGCGCGCAACCCGGACAACTACGAAAGCCTCGTGCAAGAGATCAACAAGAGCGGCGGCAAGGCGATCGGCATCAGCACCGATGTCTCGAGTCCGGATAGCCTGAAGCAGGCTTTCCGGAAGGTGGAGGAGGAGTACAACGATGCACCGATTGCGGCGGCCATCTTCAATGCGAGTGGGAAGTTTGTGAGAAAACCGCTACTGGATATGACTGTCGAGGAGTTCAGCGCGGGGTGGGAAGTGAGCTGGTACATCTATGAAAAGAGGATTCCGTGCTTGAATGACTGGGCTTCGAGACTGACGACATGTAGTAAGGGAGCCATGCTCTTCTCCCAGCACACCTTACCCGCCCTTGTGAAGCACGCTGAAGACAAAAGTGCCCAACATCCTCCGACACTCATCTTCACCGGCGCGACAGCATCGATCAAAGCCAACGCGCTGATGTCGTCGTTTGCTTCCGCCAAGTTCGCGATGCGGGCGTTGTCGACCAGCATAGCGAAAGAGTTCGCGGCGAAGGGTGTACACGTTGCGCATGCCGTCATTGACGGCGTGATTGACATCGAGAGGACGAAGGAATGGTTGAAGGATATGCCACCTGAAGCGAAGATTGGTGCAGAGGATATTGCAGAGACGTATTGGAATCTGCACCTGCAGAGCAAGAGGTGTTTCACCAACGAGATTGACATTCGGCCAATGCTCGAGAAGTGGTGATACATATGTAGCTTCAGATCAGCCAAGTTGGCACTTGATCCACATGCTTGTTTTTCCGCTTTTCTTCCTGTTCTCTTTTCTGTTTGGCGGCGCGGCGTTTAGCCAGGAAATCGGATGCGGCCCGCCTACGCTCACTCATGACCGTGGAGTCTTCGTTTGCCCTCGGCGCACCTTCCGGATTGTAGTCAGTACGACTATGCGTGGATTCCTTTCGCGGAATACGGGAGCGTAAATCAGATTGCTCATGTTCAGACGGCTTGGCTGCGGAGCGCTTTGTGGTGTCAAGGATACTAAGACGCTCGCTCGCCTTGCCTCTGAAGCTAGGGAGTGAGCGAACTATCGAACGGCCTTGTGAAGGTGAGGCGGGCGGTGGCCTCGGCTTCTGCTTTGACGACTTGGTGAAAGGTGCATCCAGATCGCCATCGTCGTCCGTACTCTCGTCAACCGCAACAGCGGAAGCCCGTCGATTGGTAGGGCTTCCCCCGTAAGGATCAACAATGGCTTCGCCTTCGCAGCCGACGGTACGCTTCTTGTGAGGACTCTGCAAGTAGCCTGCCGCAGCTCGAGTCTTTGACTTGACCTTGGCTATCTTAGTCAAGTCTTCGTTCGTATGCTGCGAAGCAGTCATCAGACCCGCGAGCTGAGGGTCCTGCATGTATGGATCTTCCTCGTCGCTCTCCTCCTCGTTTAGAACACCCTTCATGCCGTCCTTCATCTTCTTGTCCTTGGTATGCGCCTCCAGCCTCAGCTTTGTCGCGTTGCTCTGCGCGGTCCTCGCATCCGTTGGTCGCGCAATAGCCGCCAGCGTCCCTGTCCCGCGAGATTCAGCCAGCTTCTTAAGCCTGACATATTCCGCGTGGTGGATATGCTGTGTGTACGTCTTAACGACGGTGAGGAACTCGTCTTCGACCATCATCCAGGCGTCGTCTGCCGTAAAGCCTTCATACATGTACTCCACATCCGGTGGCGCCGGCGGAGGCGACGTGGACGGTGTACGAGTGGTGCGTGTCCGCTTGCGGCGCTCCGGGGTTACTACCCCAGTGGTGTTCAGATCCTCGTCGAAGGGATCATCAGGCGAAGAGAGACGTTTGTTGCGCGGTGCCGGAGAGGAAGATGTGGGCTTCGTAGCCACCTGCTTCTTGGCTGCTTGCGCTAGCCACGGTAGTGATCGAGGCATATGCGTCCGGTCCCACGTAATCCTGCTTCACCCAGCGCTACCGTCGTGTTCGACGCGCCTGATCCGCGTCACAGCGGTCTCGGCCCAGTAGTAGCTGTGCTTGCGTATCAGCATTGCGGAATTCAGTGACGGAGCGCGTGAGAAAGCTCGGTCGGTTCATGCGATCGCGGTGAAGTGAAGTGTCCAGAACCGCGAACGATGATCGGTGAATGCAGGTGTACGAACAAGAGAACTTGAAGTGTCAACACTAGCGAGCCTAAGGCCAAATCTGCCGGCGGCAACGGGCCGAACCTTGACTCCACCGCTACGGAACGCTGGGTCCAGACTCCAAAGGCAATCCATCTCGTCGTTAACGACGGAGGCAATTGATATCGACACGTCGGAACAAGATGCTGGCTCTTGCAGTGTCTGCCGAGCTTGACGGGTAAACCAACATTGGCATGTGCCATTCTTTCGCGAACACTGACACCCTCTCCAGCGTCACCGATCTTCAACCACAAGACACCGAACAAGAAACCTTCTACTACACCTTCAAAGTCCAATGCACCTCATGCCGAGAGGTACATCCCAACTGGGTGTCCGTGAGCCGTTTTGTAAGTCACACGACCTTCCAATAATCACGACCGTCACTTGCCTGACCCTCAGTCTAGGAAACCAACGAGCAATCCGGCAGCAGAGGCGACGCCAACTTCGTATGGCGGTGCAAGAACTGTAAGGTCCGCCATCATTGCCACCGACACGCTACAGTTGCACGCGAGTGCTGACCCTGATCCGCAGAGAGAGCATTCGGCGAACATCATCGACGCACCGAAAGTGTACCCCCAGCAGAGTCCGGCGAAGCCGCAGAACATCATCACCATTGACTGTAGAGGGCTGGAATTTGTGGAGTTCAAGCCTGATGTGAGTTTGCTTTTTCTCATCATTTCTGACTTCCATCAAGGTGGGTTACGGGATTCTGACGTGGAGCCAGGGCGCATGGAAGGCTACGGGTGTAGAGTCTGGCACTAAGTTCTCGGACATCGATCTCACCGAAGGCGATTGGTACGATTACGACGAGAAGGCGGGTGAGGAGGTCAGCATCAAGGACGTCAAGTGGGCGATTCGCAGAGCGTAGGACGAGGTGATTCGTCCGTGCGTGCCTCTTTCAACGAGGCAGTTTGAGCTGGAGATAGTGATGGCAGTGATACTGCCCGTCCGAGCCGCACAATTGCGACATGAAAGAAGTATCTCTAAATGTGACAATTAAAATCATCCAAAAGTACCACCACCGCCTCTCCCCTGTCTCCTCTGCGCACTCAACCTCCAATCATCCTCTCCAGCAAACCGATTATGCAAAGGCTTGATCCTCTCCGCCTGCTTCCTTTTACTCATGCCCATACCGTCCTTGCCAGCAACCTTGAAGAACGTCGGCGCCGCCTCCACCAGCCACTTCGGTTCAATGGACGTCACGTTGTGCATGTACTCTCGCGTGGTCTCGACGAGCGAATGATAGATGACGTGCTCCGCCGCCTTGCCAAACAGCGCGGAGGACGGGTGCATGTACACCGGCGTGCCTTCGACCAGCGTCTTGTACCCTTCTTGCGGGTCTTTCCGCGCGGAATTTCGGAAGAACCCCGAACAGAGCGACTGCCGGACACGCATCGTGTCCCTCCCGCAGCTGACGATGCGCAGCCGGTGGCGTTCGAGGATCTGCACGAGCTGTTTGCGGACGTCTTCCGCTCGTTTGATGGAGCGCGGTTGGATGAAGTTCTCGAAACACCACGGGTCGCTCTTGCCGGCGTGCTTCCAGCCGTTGTAGACGTTCAGCAACGTCAGGTGGTCGCCGGCGGGATCGTGGAAGCGAGCTTTCTTCTGATCGGCCTGTTGTTGCTTTTCCTTGGGTCGGTGGAAGACGGTCTGCACGGCCGAGATCATGGCGACGATGCTCAGCATCTCGTCTGAACAGCCGAGGTCGACAGACATGATCAGGCTTTTGGCCAGGGCGGGCTCCATCGGAAAGTCAGCCATCCTCCTTCCTAGCCGCGTGAGCAGGCCCTCGTCGTCCAGCGCAGATAGCGCGTACAGCTCTTCCAGCGCCGTAAGCATAGTATTGGTCGGAGGCGGGTCCATGAAATCGAAGCCAAGCAAGTCGTTTATACCCATCGCTTTGAGCATCAAAATCGTGTTCGCCAAGTTCTGTCTCTGTATCTCGGGTATTGTCGTTGGCAGCATTTCGCTCTGGAATGCAGCTTCCGTGTACAACCTGAAACACTTGCCAGGACCTGTCCGACCAGCTCGGCCAGCCCTTTGTTTCGCCTGCGCTTGACTAATCGGTGTGACCTGAAGCCGGTCCATACCGAGTTTGGCATCATAAGCCGTCTGCTTTACGAAGCCGGGATCAATGACGAAGTAGATGCCGTCAATGGTAATACTTGTTTCCGCAATGTTGGTGGCAATGACCACCTTCCTGCCTCCCGGGGGAGGGGGCTCGAAGATCTTGCTTGCGATCTCACTGGGTAGCGCACCGTAGATCGGCAAAACCACAAGCTCTGGCACGCTCGGGCCTAGCGCCTTCATCCTCTCAAACAGAATTTCACACGAAGTGTCGATTTCTTCCTTACCCGTGAGGAACAGTAAAATATCGCCAGGCGGCTCCGTCAGATGAATTTGCATGACGGTGGTCAGAGCTGCATCTAAGTAATCCGACTCCGGTTCTCTCGAGTACATAACCTCCACTGGGTAGGTCCGTCCAGGTATAGTCAGGATCGGGCATTCGAGGAAATACTTGCTGAACTTCTCCGCATCCAAAGTAGCCGAAGTGACAATGAGCTTCATGTCCGGCCGCTTCTTCAACGTCTTCTTCAGCAGGCCGAAGAGCACGTCAGTAGCGATGGTGCGCTCGTGAGCCTCATCTAGCATGATGACGGAGTATTTCGAAAGTTCGGGATCGAGCAAAATCTCACGTTGCATGATGCCGTCCGTCATGTACTTGATCTTGGTGTTCTCCGAGGTCTTGTCTTCGAAACGAATCGTGTACCCAACCTCTTCGCCAACCCGGCAGCCAACTTCATCACTGACACGAGCAGCCACACTCATGGCCGCCACACGACGCGGCTGGGTACATCCGATCATGCCAGAGTTTGCAAATCCGGCCTCGGCGAGATACTGCGTCAACTGCGTAGTCTTACCTGATCCAGTATCACCAACCACAATGAGTAGCTGATACTCCTGGACAGCGTCAAGGAACTGTTTCCTCATCTTGAAAGCGGGTAGACTCTCGCGCTGCTCCTTGATCGACATATTCGTTCTCTTTCCCAGCTCGCCACGTCCGGATGCGATCTTCTTCCACTCCGGCATCTCCGGAGGAGCCCCATTCTGATTTGCTTGCCGCAAGTCCGCTGCGAACCGCCGTTCGCCAGGTTGCATCATCGGGTCATTCCACTCTTGAGCGAGGTCAGTCTTGGCTGCCTCTTTGGCCGCCTTGTCCTGTGCTTCCTGCTGCCGCAAGTCTCGTCGCTCTTTGGCTAGCACGTCGCTTTGCATCGCTGCTCTATTCATGCTCCCATCTGGTGCCTTGATCACGCGGATGGGTGACAGTTCCAGACTCTGCTTCGTCTGTCCTGCTAAAAACGGCGGTTCTTCTTCCTTCACCTCAATGTCGACGTCTTCTTCTTCTTCAATCTCTCCGCCATTGATGGCAGCGTTGCAGTCCTCATCCAGATCGGGATAATCAGACGCCTTGATCACGCCAGAGGCGACAAGCTGCCGGATCTCCCACCGCTCCGGACTTGTCATGCGTTTTCGTTGGCGCCTTCCAGCTCCACTGCCTTCGATAACCGCCACAGCAGGCGCCAGCTCGCTGAAGTCGCCGTTTGAGCTGCCGTTCAGACCCATCGCGTTGGCACCCGTCGCACTCTGCATTCTTCTCCCCGGGTTGAGGTCCTGTCCAGACACCTGGTCGACTTCCGCCATGTTCAGACTGATACGCTTGTCCTGTACCTTCATAACCTTGACCATGACCTCTTGATCTCTTGCCAGTAGATCCGATGGATGGTTGACCTTGTGATCCGCCATCTGAGAGACATGCACAAGCCCGTCCACCTTCCCACGCACTCCTCTCAGATTCACGAAAACTCCGAAATCTTTCACTCCCGTAACTCTGCCCTCATAGACCTTGTAAAGCACGGGCGCATCATCAAGCTCCGGCTGTGGAGGACGATCATACGAATCCCGTCTGGATTTTCGGTCCTTCCGTTCTGACCTCCGTGTATCCCGATCAG